>Ga0233397_1000023_pt1 | contig 82900 bp, 72 predicted proteins | sample 35DmetaG_FD_189957 | JGI IMG/M metagenome (GOLD analysis project Ga0233397, IMG submission 189957) | Seawater microbial communities from Monterey Bay, California, United States - 35D | ecosystem: Environmental > Aquatic > Marine > Coastal | place: USA: California | collected 2016-10-20
ATATGATCTTCCATTAATTGGCCAAAACTTTATGCAATTGAAGTTTACACATTATTTGGCAAGTTGGTTTGGGATGCTATATGATGTTTGCATTCCTTTCTTTTTACTTATTAAAAGAACCAAATACTTTGCATTCATTTTTGTTATCATTTTTCATGTTTTAACAAAAGTTTTTTTTCCGTCAATTGGTATGTTTCCCTACATAATGATATCTAGTGCGGTGATTTTTTTTGATTCCAATATTCATATAAAACTTTTGAATTTTATTAAGATAGTTATTTTGAGAGCATCTTCTTTTATAGGATTCAAGATTAACCAAATCAATGAGAACAAAAAAACTAAAATCATTTTACCGAAACGAGTCGTATTCATTTCACTTTCCCTGTTCTTGGCTTTTCAAGTTCTTTTTCCTTTGAGAAACTTGTTGTATCCTGGAGAACTTTTTTGGAATGAGCAGGGATATAGATTTTCATGGCGCGTTATGCTGATGGAAAAGAAGGGAAACACCACATTTAAGATAAAAGATAGTGTTAACGGTAATTATTTTTATGTAAAGAATGAAGATTTTCTGACACCGTTTCAAGAAAAACAAATGAGCTTTCAGCCCGATTTTATTCTTGAATATGCTCAATATTTGGGATCATACTATAAAGTAAAAGGAGTTCGAAATATTCAGATTTTCACAGATAGTTTTGTCGCTTTAAATGGTCGCCCCAGTCAAAGATTTATAGATCCAAATTTTGACTTACTGTCAACAAAAGAGTCTTTTAATTCTAAAAAATGGATTTTACCACTTAACTATGAAATTAAAGGTTTTTAAATTAATTTTTCTTTTTATTTCTGCTACACTTTTTTCTCAAAATTCAGTGAATGTTGTTGTAACTCTGGATGAAAAATTTGAGTCTGATATTGAGGTAAAGATTTATGAAAAGACTTCTGGATTCATTACTCGAGTAAAAGTCAATGAGCCTTTTGAATTAATTTTTGAGGCCACAAGTGTAGAACTAATATTTGTTGCAGAAGGTTATCCTTCAATTAATAGAGTGATTGACTTTAGTAAAAAAGAACAATCTGTTATCAAAATTAAACTTAGGGCAGAAGAATTGTCAGAGGTAGTTCTCAGTGCTAAAAGAAGAGAAGTTTTCCTTTTAAAAAGGATGGAAGATTTTCAGCAAACGGAGATCTATGCAGGAAAAAAGAATGAGGTCATTCTCATTGAGCAGTCGATGGGCAATTTAGCTTCTAATAACTCTAGACAAATCTTTAATCAAATTCCTGGGCTAAATATATATCAGAATGATGATGCAGGATTGCAACTTAACATCGGGGGGCGAGGTCTTGATCCAAACAGAACATCAAATTTCAATACACGTCAAAATGGATATGACATAAGTGCAGATGTTTTAGGTTATCCAGAGAGTTATTATACACCTCCAGCAGAAGGCTTAGAAGAAATACAAATCATACGCGGAGCAGCATCGCTTCAATATGGGACACAATTTGGAGGTTTAATTAATTTTAAATTGAAAGGCCCCGACCCCATAAAGCCTTTCACATTTACAACAAGAAATACTTTGGGTTCAAATAATTTGTTAACCAATTTTTCAATGGCTTCGGGCACCCTTAATAAATTAAAATATATCGGATTTGTGAATTTAAAAAAAGGAGATGGCTTTAGGCCAAGTTCAAATTTCAATTCATCAAATGTATTTTTTCAATTAGGTTATGATTTTTCTGAAGATACATTTGTCACAGCCGAGGTTACCTATTTAGATTACTTAACTCAACAGGCTGGAGGCCTTTCAGACATTATGTTCGATAAAAATCCATATCAAAGTAATCGATCTAGAAATTGGTTTGCGCTATCCTGGATTTTATACAATATTAAATTTCAACATTCCTTTAACTCAGACTCAAATTTGAGTTTGAATTTATTTGGGTTAGATGCGCAAAGAAATGCTATTGGATTTCGATCTAATCGTGTAAGTCAAATTGATCCAAAGCTTGAAAGGGACTTAATTAAAGGAGGTTTTAATAACTATGGTATTGAATTAAGATGGCTTAAGCGTTATCAATTAAAAAATATAAAGTCTGTTTTTTTATTTGGAAGCAAATATTATAAATCAGATAATTCATCAGAACAAGGGCCAGGTTCCTCAGCTGGTAATCCCGACTTTGAATTCCGATATAATGACTTCCCAAACTATAACCAACAGTCTGTCTATATTTATCCAAACCAAAACCTAGCTATTTTTACTGAAAACATTTTTTATTTGCATCCCAAATTATCAATTACCCCTGGTATTCGGTTCGAATTTATTGAAACTGGTGCTTTTGGTGAATACAAAAAAATCAACACTGATGCCGCAGGCAATGTTATACTCAATGAATCAATTCTTACTTCTGAGAAAAGGAGAAGAAGTTTTGCACTTTTTGGAATAGGCATCGGATATAAACCTTCTGAAAAAATTGAGTTTTATGGAAATTTTTCACAAAACTATCGATCTGTAACTTTTACTGATATCAGCATTATTAATCCTGCTTATATAATTAATCCAAATATTTCGGATGAAAAAGGGTTTACTACAGATCTTGGGTTTAGAGGTAAGTCAAAAAAATCATTTGCATTCGATGCTAATTTGTTTAGAATTTTTTATAGCGATAGAATTGGATTTGTTCAAAAAAAATTCAGTGATGGAAGTGTAAAGACAGAAAGAGGCAATGTTGGAGATGCTGTTATATATGGTTTGGAATCACTAATCGATTTTAATATTAAAGAAATTTCAAATTTTAAAAATGAAAATTTTGCGTTTAACTATTTTATAAATTTTTCTTTAATAGAATCAGAGTATATAAAATCTCTGACTCCCGGAGTAGAAGGTAAAAAAGTTGAATTTGTGCCAAATATAAATTTAAAAACAGGCTTTAAAATTGGTTATCAAAATTACTCATTGAATATACAGTATAGTTATTTATCTGAACAATTTTCTGACTCATCAAATGCATTAGTTGGAAATCTGAGTGGTGTAATTGGATTAATCCCCTCTTATGATATTTTAGATTTATCCTCATCATATTCTAAAGGTGCTTTTAGATTTGAAATGGGGATTAACAATCTGCTAAATGAGGCTTACTTTACTCGAAGAGCAACTGGATACCCCGGTCCAGGAATAATACCTTCGCCTAATAGAAATTATTATTTAACCGTTCAATTTAAAATTTAGAACTTGTGGGACTTACAATCTTAAATACTTAATTATGTAATGAAAAAAGACAGTTATTATTATTTTAGACTAATACACAGATATCTTGGTTTTTACCTCGTTGGTATCATTGCTGTATATGCCATTAGTGGAATTACACTAATTTTCAGAAAAGGGGACACTTTTAAAAAAAGTGTTTATAAAAATGTTCAATTAGCGCCACAGCTTGAAATAGAATCATTAGCATATCAAATTAATATCAATGATTTAAATATTACGAAGATTGAAGATGATGTTTATTACTTTGATGAAGGAGAATACAATATTAAAAGTGGTAAGGCTACTTATACCATCAAAAAAATTCCATTTGTTTTGGATAAAATGCAAAAACTTCACAAAGCAACTACTAAAAGTCCTATTTATTGGCTAAATATCTTTTTTGGTCTCTCGCTTCTATTTTTTGTAATCTCTGCATTCTGGATGTTCATGCCTTCTACAACTGTCTTTAAAAGAGGGATTTATTTTTCTATTCTAGGTTTTATTATGACCATAATTATATTGTTTTTATAAAAACTTATTCTTAAGTACTTGATTTAAATTCGAAATTTAATCCTATTTAATTTTTTGATTAAATCATAGCAATTTCTTTCTCAAAAGCTAAAAAGTATTTTAAGCTTTTCATGGAACTATAAATAGGTGTAATTTTAATTTGACAATTATAGGCTTGCCCATTTTTCTTGTAATTAACTAGAGAACCGCTATAGGAATGATTGTTTTTTAAGTCAGCTCTAATTTGCTTTTTAACATAAGGCGATGTATTTTCCCCTTGAAGAAATAAAGGTCTTTTACCTTTTGCATATGATCTTGAATAGCCTGTCATATCATTAAAGCCACTACTAACCCAAATAATTTTCTGATGTTTATTCGTAAGTACTAAGGCGTCATAATTTTTTTTAAAAATATCCATAGTCATATCAGTTGACCAATAACTGGGATTTATGATGTTAATCAAATCTGAAATATCATTATCTAACTTAAACTCGGCATTTAAATTTCTGAGATTTGATAAATGAACATCGAAACTTGCTAAAGGCAAAATATATTTTTTACTCATAATTGATAACTTTCTCTAAACTCGTTTATTAATTTATTTTCAGCAGCTTTTGACATTACTTTCGCGAACAGTTATTTTTTCAGTTACTTCGTATATATTTTTTTCATCAAAGGGAACAGAAAAATGCCACATATCAACATTTTGGGAAAATCCAACTAATGGAAAAAGCAATACTATAAAAAAATGTTTTTTCATTTTAATTGATTTATGACTAATATCACCTCTAAGATATAGAGAATGCATTACATATCAAATCCCATGCACCTGTTTCAATAGAAAAATCGTTTTTTAAAACAACTCCCCTCCTAAAACCACTGCATAGGAATCTTATGTTAAGGCAATGATATCAATGGATTGGAGGGGATTTGGGTTGTATCCATTGGTGCAAAAGAAAAACCCTCCGCTTGGGAGGGATTAAGTCTAATTTTATTTTTGACTTTACTGCTTAAAATTTACCAATTCAAGAATCAATCCGCCATGAACCTTTCTTGAAGCTTGACCGTTTTTAAACATCATTTCTTCAGTAAAAGTTGGTTCTGAATTATTACTTGGTTGTGCATCTGGATTAAATCTTTCAAAAATTACATGAGTAATTGGCTGATACGCATTCTCACTTCTTTCAGAAATTTTATTAAGATACCAAGCTAACCTAGTGCCATCGGTGATTTGTTTATTATGATAAGTTTTGAAAAATTCAGATTCATACTTTTCATAATCTTCATTAAGCTGTTCTACTCCCAATAATGTTGCTCTATCTCCTACTTTAATTGGACCAATGTCAATAGTGGAATCTACTCCTCTAAGAGTATAACTTGTACTTTTCTTTCTGAACTTATTTGCCATTTTAAAAAGTCTTGTCATTTCAGAGTTTTTCATCTTTCCATAATTTGCTTTACGAACAAATGCCTCTGTCTCTTTTTTATTGCTACCCATACCCCAGTCACCATCAAGCTGTGAGTCATCACTGAAAATATTAAATAAAACGAAATCACACCAAGGCGTTGAACTGTTTGGTGGCCATTGAGCTCCCTCTTCAGTTGGTACTACTTTAAACAAGAACCACCCTGCTTTTTCACCATTTTTTTGTACTTTTTCATGGGCACTTGAATACATATTTTCAAATTTTATGTAATCTTTTTCCATACCCTCATTCAATGTAATCTCTTCCATCCATACTGCTTGAGAAAAAGAAATATTGAAAATAAATAAGCCTAAAATTGATAATACTATTTTTTTCATTTTAATTGATTTATGATTAATAATACTTCTAAGATATAGAGAATGGAGTTTTTTTCAAAACACACTACAAACTTTCCCCTAACAACTCCCCCCTAAAACCACTACAAAGAATCTTATGTTAAGGCATAAATATCAATGGATTTGAAGGGATTTGGGTTGTATCCATTGGGGTGAAAGAAAAACCCTCCACTTGGGAGGGTGTTTAAATATATATTTAAAGAATTTTAATTGTTACCCCAAGCAGCATTAAATTGACGAATGGAATAAATTTTATTTTCATTGTTAATAAACCAAAGATTGAGAACATGAAGACTATCTATTCTTCCATCTTTGTAATATAAATTTTCATTCTGAATGGTTTGGACTATCCTTTTGCCTTGTGCATCATTTGAGTAGGGTAAAAAATGGATTGATTTTGTTTCAACAGAATCATATTGACTTGTAAAAGTTTCCATGGCACTGTTGGGGAGTTTAATTGCAATGGGTGAGTTAAAAGGATAAAAGTTTATTGTATCAGCAATAAGTTCAGATAATTCATTTGTATTTAGATCGTTAAATGATTTAATCATTTTTTTAACAATTTCGACATCTCGATCAGAACCAAGAGTGTATTTATCCCCACTTAAAACCCAAACACCCGCAGATTTTTCTTCTTCATTAGTTGTTTGACATGATAAAATCATGATCGGAATTAAAAATAACAAGATTATTTTCTTCATTTTAATTGATTTATGATTAATAAGCTACGAATATAAAAAATCTAGAATATTTCTACTCTGTGTTTTTCTTGTTGAACTTAATGAAGAAGATATGCCTATTCTATAAAGTTAATTTCCGCCGACATTCATTCTGGAAGAGCCCTTATTTTGATTAATCTTTTTTGCTTTTAAATTTTGATTGCCAAAATTATAAATTGCCGAAAGTTTAACTTGAGGAGGTCTAAAATCTAGGTCAAAGGATTGATTAAATTCTCCATTGGGATTATTTGTTTCAAACCTCCAATGCTCTGTATCGAGTAAATTATTTCCATTTAAGGTTAAGGTCAAGGATTTAAGTTTCTTTTGAATGGCAAGATTAAGTGAGCCACGAGGTAATGTTTCATTTAGCCCAAAAATAGATCTAGAATTGTAATAGCCCCATATCTGAAAGCTAAAATTATTACCTAATTCAATACTGTTATTTAATGTAATTCTCACACTTGAATTAGAATTGCTGTAAAATGAATCCTCAAGTTGATGTTCTAATTTTGAATATGTGTATGAAGAAAAAACTCTTAAGTTCCATATTTGAATTGGATAAGCGGAATAACTTAGCTGAATATTTGCCGATTTCTGTTTATCAAGATTTCTTGGAATTATTGTGATAAAGCCGGTCTCACTGTCTATTTGTGGTTGAAACCCTGATATAACATTTTTTTCTTCTGAGTATTGAGCTGTAAATAAAAAGTTTTTAAACCTATAGCTAGATTCTATATTATTTGTGTAAGATGGTAATAATTCCACATTACCTTGAAAAGCCTGATCAATATCAACAAAAAAAGTGAAGGGGGCCAGATCAGTGAATGCTGGTCTATTTATTCTTCGGCTTAAGGAAATATTAATATTGTTAATATCATCAATTTTATAACCTAGGTAAACAGAAGGGAAAAAGTCTCCATAATTTCTAGAGACAATTAAATTATTTGTCGATAAATCATTTATATCCGTAATAGTTTGTTCATACCTTACTCCAGATTGCAGAGCGATTTTTTTTGATAAATTTAAATTGATTTGGGAGTATGCCGCTAAAACATTTTCTTTTAAAAAACTATCATTTGAAAATCCAGAAAAAATATTTTCAACACTTATTAAATCGTTTCTGTTTGTAAATTCATTATCTACTGCTTTTATTCCCCCAGAATATTTTATTCCTCCATTAAATTTTCTTTCGAAGTCAAGACTAAGAACTGAAATATTAAATGGAGATTCTTTTGTCGTTGTAAAAATGAGGTTGTTTTCAAAACCAGATAAATTAATATCATAATTAACAGGTTGATAATTTGAATAAGCTAACCTATCAAAATTCAAATTTAAAAAGGTTTCTTCATCAATATTATATTTTAAAAAAACTGATGCTTGAGCACTTTCCCATAAATTACTTTCATCAGTAAAATAAATATCTTGATTATTATTTCCATAAGAATGAGTAGCTGTTTTTTCTTCGGTCATGGTATATTTATTGGAATATCCCACAACAGAAGTTCCTAGTTCAAATTTATCACTTAACATATAATCGTATGCAAAACGCAGATTATGAATAGATCTCCTATTATCTCTAACGGCTTCAATTGCTGTTGATATAATTTCATCCCCTAACGGATAGGTTCTATCTATTCTACCATTAATAGGAATGTCTCTTCTATTTCCAGAATAATTAAGAGATAATGAATGTTTGTTGTTTGTTAAATTAAAGTTTGTCCCAAGATTGTTTGAGGGTTTTTGATCAGCATAAGTTGATGACAATGTAACATTGCCATTGTATCCTTGATCAAGATTTTTTTTAAGTTCAATATTTATAAATCCTGCGTTACCCTCTGCATCAAATTTTGAGGGAGGAGTTGTAATGAGTTCGACTGATTTAACATTTTCAGCGTTTAGACCATTTAAATATTGAACTAATGCTGAAGAAGGCATATATGTTAATTTTCCATTTATCATTACATTAACCCCACCTTTTCCTAGCATACTAATACTTTCGTTTTGTCTATCAACAATAACCCCAGGAGTTCTTTCCAAGACATCTAATATTGTAGATCCAGTTGTTCCTGGGTCATCTTCGAGATTAATTACTGTTCTATCAATTTTTTTTTGGATTGGAGCTTTTTTCCCAATAACATTTACACCATTTAATGCGAATGCTTCCTCATTTAATACTATTTCTCCAAGGTCGAACACCGACCCGTCATCTTTTATTTGAAGATTTTCAGATAAATATTCTTCAAAGCCAATATTTAGTACTTTTATTTTATAGATACCTAGAACATCGGTTTCAATTTCAAAGGTCCCTTTTTCATCAGTCGTTGATCCCCCATAATTGCTCTTTCCGTCAGGATCAATTAATAAAATATTACAAAAGGGTATTGGAAGTTTTTTATCATCTATTATTTTTCCTGAAATCAATGATTGAGCAAAAGAAAATACTGGTAATAGAGATAAAAATAATGTGAGGATTAATTTCATCTTGGTTTATGGTTTAATTCCTAGTAAAATTATTTAACCCTATTTTAAATTGTAATACGTAAATGTTATAAAGATCCTATTTTTAGGATACTACTTTATTTTGTGAATAAATTTTAACGATTTATAAAATAAATCATCTAATTATTGCTATATCATTGGAATTAACCTAAACCGCTTATTTGTATATTTAAATTGTTAACCGTATATCAATTAAAAATTCATGAGTCTATACAAAAAATACATTCTTCCTAATCTGATAATATCTGGCTGTAATAAAAAATAAGTCCCGAAAACACTAGGCTTTCAGGACTATTCAGCGGAGAGACAGGGATTCGAACCCTGGCGACGGTTACCCGTCGACAGATTAGCAATCTGCTCCATTACCACTCTGGCACCTCTCCGGAAACAAAGTCCACAAAAGTAAGTTTTAGATAAAAAGAAAGCAATCTTTTTATGTATTATTTAGGATACTCTATTCGTAATTGATAAACGTTTATTAATTTCTTAAAAAGTACTTTTTTCACGGTTTCAATTTCAGAAAGAGTAATATTGGAATCATTGAACTGAAAAGATTTCATTTTATCATCTATAATATCGTTTACAAAACTTTCTAATTCATCTATATTGGGGACTTTTAAGCTTTTTGATGCTGCTTCAACTGCGTCTGCCATCATCAGTATTGCCGTCTCTTTTGAAAACGGGCGTGGTCCGGGGTATTGAAACGATTTTATGTCAGTTTCAGAATCAATTTCCAACTGCTTTTTATAAAAGTAATAGACGGATGAAGTCCCGTGATGCGTGCGAATAAAATCAATTACACGTTCGGGGAGCTTATTCTTCTGAGCTAATCTTATCCCATTTTTTACATGGTCAATGATGATTTTAGCACTCTGCTGAGGTCCTAATTCGTCATGAGGAGAGACGGCACCAAACTGATTTTCTGAAAAAAAGTGTGGATTGTCCAACTTTCCTATGTCGTGATAAAGAGCTCCAACACGAACCAATAATGCGTTGGCACCAATTTCATTCGCAGCTGATTCTGCCAGATTGGCCACTTGCAAGGAGTGGTGAAAGGTTCCTGGAGCTTTCTCAGAGAGAATTTTTAATAAGTTGGCATTGGTGTCTGAAAGTTCTAAAAGTGAAACGTCAGAGACTATACCAAAAAATTTTTCGTAAATATAAATCAATGGCTGAACAAAAAGCATCAATAGACCATTGAGTAAAAATAGAGCAAGTGGTTTGAAATCAATACTCAAAAAACTACCCTCTTGAATAGTAGTAAAGGCCAAATAACCAATGATGTATACTAAAATTACTTGACCTACAGAGATGAATAAATTTGCTCTTCGATATAATTGAGCTACTGTTTGGATCGTGATAATACCAGCTAAAATTTGAATAAATACATATTCGAAACTATTGGGTACTATGAAACCAATTAACAAAACTGTGAGAACATGAGTAAATAAGCCCAAGCGAGCATCAAAAAAAGCTTTAATGATCAATGGCAAAATACAAATGGGAACAGTAAACACATATGCAGTATCGTATTGAATTACCGAAGTTACAGCAACTATAACCGTAAGGATATTAAAAAAAATAAAAGTGAGTTTTCGATTGTCTTCATAAATCGAAAAGCGATACTTGTGGAGAAACAACAGCAGTAAAGTAAAGGTCAAAAGGACCAGAATAGAATAACCAACTACTATTGAAATATTACTTTGGTCTCCTTGTCTAAGGGAAAATTCGTTTCGTAAGGAATTTAAGACTTCAAAAAGATTGTCATTTATCAAGTCACCCTCTGCGATGATTAACTCACCGTTATTAATAACTCCTCTAGAAAGGGAAATATTCCTCAATGCTTCCTCTGTAGTATTTTGATTGAATACCCTGTCTAAAAAAACATTGGGAGTAATCAGTTCAAAAAAGAGGTCTTTATAAGCCTCAGAATAAGGCTCAAATTCAATCCCCACAATATTATTAGTTAGGTATTCGAACAAATTATCCGAACGAAACACCTCGTCTATTGAAATAGGCACTTCGAGCTGCCCTTGGATTAAAAAGATTTCGGTATTGCCACTGTGAATATAATTTGGTGGTAAGACACCATAAGTATAGATATCTTCCAAAAGTCTGGATCCGTATTGGTATAGACTGTCTATAAGAACAGGATTAGACTCTTCCGAAAAAAAGGACATAAATGATTCTGGGTAACTCTCAAAAATTTGATTTTTAACCTCTAGATTACTTCTCAGATAGGGCTTAATATTTTGAAGTACCTCTTCCCTATCAGATTGGATTTCTGCTTCTGTTTTAAGTATGGAAAAATCGAAAGGAGCATAATAATTAGGGTATTGCCAAACGCGTCCCTTTTGAAATTCGTATTTAAATTGTCCTCCCCTTGGAAACAAATAGAGCAAACAAATGGAGCTGCTCAAGATCAATAAGGATTTGTAAAAAAGAGCTTGTTGAGCGACAATAAATTTCCAAACAGATTTCAAAGGAATTCTTTTAATCTCAAATCTACATAAACTAATTTTCTTCTGCGCTATTTTTGAAACAGATGACCGAAATATGCCTTTAAAATTCCTATTTTTGTGAATTTAAATGCACTATTTTCACTCTAAATACAAATTTTGAAATACGGTATCTGTCATTTAAGTATCGTCCCAATGCGAAAAGAACACAGTCACCAGAGTGAAATGGTTTCTCAACTACTCTTCGGTGATTGCTTTAAAATTATCTCGACCAAAAAAAAATGGGTTCAGATCAGTGCACTTGAAGATGAGTATACTGGATGGATAGATCAGAAACAATTTAAATCTATCACTCAAAAAGATGCTATTAATCTCACTAAAAAAAATGCACTTTATACTACTCAATTGGTCGACTACGTTGAAAACGAAGATCAATCGCTCTCTGCTGTTATTTTGGGAAGTAATATGGGCGGAGTAAGTTTATTAAATCAAAATTATAAAGGCAATTGCACCCATGGCATCAAAGAAAAAGATGCACTTGTAAAAACAGCCTATTTATATCTGAATACACCTTATTTATGGGGAGGTAAAACACCTTTAGGAATTGATTGTTCGGGGCTGACTCAAATGATTTACCGAATTAATGGTCACTCCATTCCGAGAGATGCCTCACAGCAAGTGGGTTTAGGACAAACCCTCAGCTTTATTGATGAAAGTGAACCTGGAGACCTTGCTTTTTTTGATGATCAAGAAGGAAATATAATCCACGTAGGTTTGTTACTCGAAAACCACTACATACTTCATGCCCACGGTAGAGTAAGAATTGATCGGATTGATCAAACGGGTATTTATAATTTTGACACCCACCAGCACAGTCACAAGCTCAGAATTATCAAAAAAATTCTATAAAAAACCCTCAAATAATAGGGTTTTTAATTTATCTTGAATCAATAATTTATTCAACCAAGGCCTTCATCTTCATAAATCCTTCATTATCTCCAAGTGTACCGTAGATATTCATCAAGGTCCTAACTGCTTCCTGATTGTTATTTAACTCCACTAGTTTTTCTAAAATTGGAACACACTCACGATAGAGGTTCTGGCGTTCTTCTTTAAGCGTATCATAGCGTGCATTGTCAGCTCGTGAATTCCCCAAGCTATTCATTTCTTCAACTATAGCGGATTCTCCTTGTAGAATTAAGGAAACAAGATTTAGGTATCCAGACTCGTAATTTGGATCTATTTCAATTGTTTTTCTGTAGTAATTCTTAGCATCATCTGACTGTCCTTTTTGAGCATTTACAACGCCCAAATTAAAGTAAAGCATTGCATTGTTAGGATCTTGCTCTATTGCTTCTTTCATTAAGGCTTCAAATCGATCGTTCTCCTCCAACTGAATATATAAGTTTGCTTCAGTTAAAATCAAATTCAAATCTTTAGGATTTTCAGCACGAGCTTCTTTAACCGCTGTCATTGCCATTTCATTGTCTCCAAGTTCAGAGTAAATTAGGGCAATATTTTTGACAATCTCAGGAAATTTAGAATCAGTCGTTTCCTCTCTAAAATCAGTATATTCTTTGGTTTTTTTATACAAATCGTACTCAGACTTAGACAGTTCAACTTCCTCACCAGTTTCAGCCAACTTGGCGAAATATTGAGTAGTAATCCCTTCATATCGAATTTCCTTAAGCTCGTTGTAATACACTAGAGCACCTTCGTAATCCATGCCATTCACAGCACTTGAAGCAGCATAATAAAGGTAGTCAACGTTGGTCTCATTATCGATCTGATAAGCCAAGTATAATTTTTTAGCAGCCTCAGGGTAGCGCTTTTCAGCATTATCTTCTATTGCGCTGTTTACAAGATCAGCGGTTAGTGTCTGTAATTGGGTATCAAAACTACTATCAGTCCCACCAGCAGCTTGAAATGCCATGTACTTCTCGTATGCCAGATCAAAGTCTTTGTTTGATTGTGCTATTTTTCCTTCTAAAAAGGTTTTTTGATTAATTATTTTAGGCTCTGCAGTATCAAAAAGTGCAGCATTGGACTCAAGCATCGCAGTTGCAGCTTGAACATCACCAGACTCAAATAATTTGGTTGCCTTTTTGACTTCTTTCTTTTGTCCGAAGGAAAATGTCAGAAATAAAGTAAAGAATAAGGGTAAAAGTGTTTTCATTGTATTGTTTAAATTTATTTTCTTTTAATTATTCAATAATGGTGCCATCATTCACATCGAGATCATTTAAATCCTCTATTGTTTCATCATCTTTCATTACTTTGGCAACAGCCGCTATCGTGTCATCACCTTTAAGATTGATGAGTCGAACGCCTTGAGTAGCTCTTCCCATCACACGAAGCGCAGCAACCTCCATTCGGATTGCTATTCCTGATTTGTTTATTATCATCAAGTCATCGAGATCATTAACCGTTTTAATAGACACCAACTTCCCTGTTTTGTCAGTTATGGAGATTGTTTTAACTCCCTTACCTCCTCGATTGGTGACGCGATAGTCTTCCAGACTGGATCGCTTTCCGTAACCGTTTTCCGATACTACAAGAATATTTGCGTCCATATCGTTCACTGCAACCATTCCTACGACTTCATCCGATTCATTGGCTAAGGAAATTCCACGCACTCCGGAGGCACCTCGACCCATTGGGCGGGTTTTACTTTCTTCAAATCGTATAGCTTTACCTGATTTTACCGCGATCACAACATGGCTGTTTCCGTTGGTTAATTTAGCTTCAAGCAGTTCATCACCTTCGCGAATGGTGATGGCATTGATTCCGTTTGCTCTTGGTCTTGAATATTGTTCTAAAGATGTTTTTTTAACCTGGCCTTTTTTAGTTGCCATAATGACATAATGACTGTTGATGTAGTCTTCGTCCTTGAGATCTTGAGTACATATAAAAGCCATGACTTTATCGTCTTGTTCAATATTGATTAAGTTCTGAATTGCACGACCTTTAGAAGTCTTAGAACCTTCTGGGATTTCATAAACCCTCATCCAAAAACATTTTCCTTTTAATGTAAAAAAGAGCATGTATTGATGGTTCGTGCCCACAAATAAGTCCTGTAAAAAGTCTTCATCCCTCGTAGTGGAGGCTTTTTGTCCTACTCCTCCTCTATTTTGAGTTTTGTATTCAGTTAAAGGAGTTCGCTTGATGTAACCAGCATGAGATATTGTAATCACTACTTTTTCATTAGGAATCATGTCTTCTATACTAAGATCACCCCCTGCGTATTCAATAGTTGAACGGCGTTCGTCTCCGTATTTATCTTTGACTTCTAACAACTCGTTCTTAATGATCTCCATTCGGCGATCTTTTTTATCTAAGATATCTTTTAGGTCTGCAATGGTTTTCATCAACTCTTCAAATTCTGAGCGCAATTTATCTTGTTCAAGACCGGTCAATTGACGCAGTCGCATTTCTACTATTGCCTTTGCTTGAATCTCAGAAAGCTCAAAGCGTTTAATTAGATTTACTCTTGCAGCATCTGGATTTTCAGACCCCCTTATAATTGCAATAACCTCATCAATATTATCAGAAGCAATTATTAATCCTTCCAAAATGTGGGCGCGTTCCTCAGCTTTTCTCAACTCATAGGTTGTTCTTCTAACAACCACGTCATGGCGGTGCTCCACAAAATAATGAATCATCTCTTTGAGATTTAACATCTGTGGCTTTCCATTGACTAACGCAATATTATTAACACTAAAGGAAGATTGAAGCGAAGTATATTTATAGAGTTTGTTTAGAACTATATTTGGAATAGCATCTCGCTTGAGAATGTAAACAATACGCATACCGTTTCGATCGGATTCATCTCGTATGCTACTGATACCGTCAAGTTTTTTGTCATTGACAAGCTCAGCGGTCTTCCGTATCATCTCTGCTTTATTTACCTGATAAGGAATTTCAGTAACTATAATACACTCCCTCCCATTAACCTCTTCGAAAACTGCCTTGGCGCGTATTACAATCCGTCCTCGACCGGTTAAAAAAGCTTCCCTAACACCTTCATAACCGTAAATAATTCCTCCAGTAGGAAAATCAGGAGCTTTAATCGTTTTTATTAACTCCTCTATAGTGATATCATTGTTGTCAATGTATTCTACAGTACCATCAACTACTTCGGTTAAATTGTGAGGAGGCATGTTTGTGGCCATCCCAACTGCAATACCAGAAGCTCCATTAATTAGAAGATTGGGGACTCTTGTCGGCAGTACAGTGGGTTCTTTTAGAGTATCGTCGAAATTTAACTGGAGATCTACCGTTTCTTTGTCGATATCAGCCATTAGATCTTCAGAGATCTTTCGCATACGCGCTTCAGTGTATCGCATTGCAGCAGGGCTGTCTCCGTCAACGGATCCAAAATTTCCTTGACCGTCTACCAACAAATACCTTAAACTCCATTCCTGCGCCATACGTACCATAGTGTCGTAAACAGAACTGTCTCCGTGTGGGTGGTATTTCCCTAAAACTTCTCCGACAATACGGGCTGATTTTTTGTACGCTGTATTGGATCGAATTCCCAATTCATGCATTCCAAAAAGTACACGACGGTGTACAGGCTTCAAACCATCACGAACATCAGGTAAGGCTCGTGACACAATGACAGACATGGAATAATCAATATAGGCTGATTTCATTTCATCTTCGATCTTGATCGGGATGACTTTATCTGCTTCGCTCATAAGTTTAAATTTATCTAACAGCTAAAATAAGGAAACAGCTCATAAAATAAGGGTTAAAAGAAAAGAGAATTGCTAAAATTATTAACATAAAAAGGACCCAAATTTGTTATAAAATATGGTAGCTCAACTTTTGAAATATTGATATTTTTTTGTCTATTAGCAATGTGTAGAAAACTCTGGTCTGTTTTTTGCTCGTTAATTAATCAAATCAGAAAGCTATGGATGATAATTTTTCACCACGCGTAAAGGACGTGATTGCTTTTAGTAAAGAAGAGGCTCTTCGCTTAGGGCATAACTTTATTGGCACTGAACACCTGATGCTTGGAATTTTAAGAGATGGAGGAGGAAAAGCTATCGCAATTTTAAATGCTGTTGAAGTTAATCTAGAGGAACTAAGACGTAAAGTTGAAATACTCAATCCAGCTACTTTAGAAAATTCCCAAACCCTAAACGACAAAAAAAATCTTCACTTGACCCGTCAAGCTGAACGTGCATTAAAAACAACCTTTTTAGAAGCCAAACTTTTTCAAAGCGAATTGATCAATACTGTTCATTTATTGTTGTGTATTCTTCGAAATGAAAATGACCCTACAACTAAACTTCTATCTATGCAAAATATTGACTATGATATTGTCAAGGAACAGTTTAAGCTGATGCTTGCCAATGATGCTGATTCGTACGAAGAACTTCCTTCTTCAGCATCATTCTCTGACGAAAAAGAAAATGAAGGTGAAAGCAAGGAAAATCCTTTTATTCCAACTTCAGAATCAAAGAGTTCCAAAAAAACCAAAACACCTGTACTGGACAACTTTGGAAGAGATTTAACAGCTTTAGCTGAGAAAGATAAATTAGACCCCGTTGTTGGTAGGGAAAAAGAAATTGAACGTGTCTCTCAAATTTTAAGTAGAAGAAAGAAAAATAACCCTTTACTCATCGGGGAACCGGGCGTTGGTAAATCAGCAATAGCTGAGGGATTGGCCCTGCGCATTATTCAGAAAAGGGTTTCACGTGTCCTTTACAACAAAAGAGTCATCACTCTTGATTTGGCGAGTTTAGTCGCTGGCACCAAATACAGAGGTCAATTTGAAGAGCGTATGAAGGCTGTGATGAATGAATTGGAGAAAAATGAAGAGATCATTCTCTTTATAGATGAAATTCACACCATAGTAGGTGCGGGTGGTGCTACAGGAAGTCTTGACGCTTCAAATATGTTTAAGCCTGCTTTAGCCAGAGGGGAGATTCAATGTATTGGTGCTACAACTCTTGACGAATACCGTCAACATATTGAAAGAGATGGTGCCCTAGAACGTCGCTTCCAAAAAGTATTGGTCGAACAAACTAATCCTGAAGAAACTTTAGAAATCTTAGCCAATATCAAAGAGTATTATGAAAATCATCACAATGTAAATTATACAGACGATGCCTTAAAAGCATGTGTTGATTTGACTGACAGATATATGTCCAACCGTTTTCTTCCTGATAAAGCCATAGATGCCTTAGATGAAGCAGGATCTAGAGTACATATCAACAATATGAGCGTACCTCAGGAGGTGGTGGATCTTGAGGCCCAATTGGATCAAGTTCGAGATTTGAAAAATTCAGTAGTTAAAAAACAAAAATACGAGGAGGCAGCTAAGCTAAGAGATGATGAAAAACGTGTTGAACGGTCACTTATCGAAGCACAAGAACGCTGGCAAGAAGATTCAAAACTCAATCGCGTAACCGTTAATGAAAACGACATTGCGGATGTAGTCTCTATGATGACTAACATCCCTGTAAACAAAATTGTTAAGTCTGAAAAGAATCAACTGTCAAAACTATCTCAAGTCATTGGTGAAAATCTTATCGGACAGAAAGATGCTATAGATAAGGTGGTAAAAGCTATTCAGCGAAACCGTGCTGGTTTAAAAGCACCAGATAAACCCATTGGTTCATTTATATTTCTTGGTCAAACAGGTGTTGGCAAAACACAATTAGCAAAAATACTCGCTTCTGAAATCTTTGATTCTGAAGAAAATCTTATTCGGATTGATATGAGTGAATACATGGAGAAATTTGCGATCTCTAGACTCATAGGTGCCCCTCCGGGCTATGTAGGTTACGAAGAGGGTGGTCAACTTAGTGAAAAAGTACGTCAGCGTCCCTATTCTGTAATTCTTTTAGACGAAGTTGAAAAGGCACATCCTGATATATTCAATATGCTATTACAAGTTTTGGATGACGGATTTTTAACGGACAGCCTGGGGAGAAAAGTAAACTTCCAAAACACTATCATTATTATGACTTCCAACATAGGAGCACGTCAGGTAAAAGACTTTGGAAGAGGTTTAGGTTTTGAAACAGCTGCACAAAAAGCGCAATCTTCCGATATAGAAAAAGGAGTGATACAGAAGGAATTAAAAAAGACATTCTCACCTGAATTCTTAAACCGTATTGACGATATCGTTATTTTCAATTCTTTAGAACAAAAAGATATTCGTAAAATCGTGGATATAGAACTCAAAGACTTAATACTTAGAATTCAAAAGTTAGGTTATGAAATCGAGATTTCTGAGGATGCAAAGGACTTCCTTTCTGTGGAAGGTTTTGACAGCAAATACGGCGCAAGGCCTTTAAAAAGAGCAATACAGAAGCATGTTGAGGACTTGATCGCAGAACATGTCGTTAACAATTCACTTAAAGAAGGGGATCTAATTACTGTAAACTGTATTAAAGATGTTAAGGCTTTGGAATTGAAAATCAGCCAAAAATCTGAAGCATCGTCTTCTTAAAATAATTTTTAATTATATAATGACATCAGCAAATCAATTGCAGATGTCATTTTTTTATTTTGTATTTATTTTCTCTCCTAGTCAAATAGTGCTATTTTTGGCCTGTTTTAAATGATTCGGCCAATTTGTGGCTCAATTTGTTTTAGGCGAAATTATAAATATGAAAGTATTAAAGTTTGGGGGGACTTCGGTTGCAAATTCAGAGAGCCTTTCACAAGTAATAGAAATTTTAAAGACATCTAACGAAAAACAAATTGTCGTTGTTTCGGCCATAAGCGGCATCACTAATTTGCTAGTTCAAATGGCTGAAAAAGCAAGTGCGGGTGAAGCTAGATTTCAAAATGACATAGCGACCATTGAAGAAAATCATTTAAACCTCATACTGCACTTTATTCCTGTCATACACCAAAGTGAAGAAATCAGTTTTCTAAAAGCACAACTCAATAGTCTGGAAGAGCTTTTAGAGTCAATTTATACCCTTAGAGAACTGACAACCAAAAGCATTGCAAAAGTTTCTAGTTATGGTGAAATTCTTTCAAGTAAAATCATTTTCAAAATTCTCAGACATCGCAGACTTGATGTTAATTTAAAAGATACAAGGGAACTCATTTTTACTCGTGAAGTAAATGAAAGAGAAATTGTTGATCACGACAAAAGCAAAGCAGCAGTTTTAAAGTTCCAAGATCAAAATACAAAAAATATAACTTTAGTTCCTGGCTTTATTGCTACCGACGAAAATGGAGAAATCACAACTCTTGGAAGAGGAGGGTCTGATTATACGGCTTCATTATTAGCAAACTATGTGAACGCTTCTGCATTGGAAATTTGGACAGACGTGAGCGGTATGTTTACAGCTCACCCTAAACTGGTAGCACAAGCTATCCCAATTCCAAAACTCTCCTATGAAGAGGCCATGGAATTATCACATTTTGGTGCTAAAGTTATTTACCCTCCTACGCTTCAGCCTCTTATCGAAAACGAAATTCCAATACTGATTAAAAACACCTTTGACACTAAGGCTACTGGAACTCAAATTGATAAATCAGGTACTTCCGAGAGCGAAAATGGAACGATAGTAAAAGGGATTAGTCATATCGAAAAGGTTGCCTTGATCAATCTTGAAGGAAGCGGTATGATTGGTATTCCTGGTTTTTCAAAACGTTTGTTCGAATGTTTATCACTCAAACAAATTAACATTATTATGATTACTCAAGCCTCATCTGAACATTCAATCTGTATTGGAGTTCGTATGGAGGATGCTGCAGAGGCTAAAAAAGCTATTGATACGCAATTTGAATTCGAAATTAGACTTTCCAGAGTGGAGCCTGCAAAAGTTGAAACTCATATGACCAACATTGCTGTAGTGGGTAACAATATGAAGAAACACCAGGGAATCAGCGGTAAACTTTTTAGCAGTCTTGGAGCCAACAACATCAATATTAAAGCTATTGCCCAAGGAGCCTCTGAGCGAAATATATCCATTATCATCGATGAGCGAAATACTCAGAAGGCTTTGAATACTATTCACGAAAGTTTTTTCGAAACCCAGACAAAAGAGTTAAATTTATTTATTACTGGCGTGGGTAATGTAGGAAGTAAATTATTAGAGCAAATCAATCAACAAAAAGCTTATCTTCTTAAAAATCTTAGACTAAAAATTCGAGTAATTGCATTGTCAAACTCAAGGAAAATGGTTTTGAGTGATGCTCCTCTTAACTTAAATAATTGGGAATCTAAACTCGACGGAAGTTCAGTAAAGGCAGATCGAACCGCCTTCTTCGAACACATCAAAAAACTCAATTTAAGGAATAGTATTTTTGTTGATAACACTGCAAATGAAGAAATTGCTAAAGAATACAAAAATTTCCTAGAGCACAATATTGGGGTAGTGACTTGTAATAAAATTGCCTGTGCAAGTACACTAAACAACTACAAAGAACTGAAAAAAACAGCACGTAGATACGGAACTCCCTTCTTATTTGAAACTAATGTAGGTGCTGGACTACCAGTAATTGACACCCTTAATAATCTAATCGCCTCGGGAGATGAAATTCAAAAAATACAAGCGATTTTATCAGGTAGTTTGAATTTTGTATTCAATAATTTTAATACCCAAACCAGTTTTGAAAGTGTTGTCAAAAGTGCACAAGATGAAGGTTTTACAGAGCCCGATCCAAAAATTGATTTAAGCGGAGTTGATGTGGCTCGAAAAATTTTAATCCTCGCTCGCGAAAGCGGTTTAGAATTGAATTTAGAAGATATAGAAAATCAGTCCTTTCTCCCAGACGATGTGATAAATACAGACAACAATGATGATTTTTTTACTGCTCTCAAAAATCACGAAGCGCATTTTCAATCCATGCTTAAAAATGCAAAGGATAAAAACTGTCGCCTTAAATATGTTGCTCAATTAAAAGCTGGTAAAGCGAGTGTAGGCATACAAGAAATTGACCCTTTACACGATTTTTATAACCTTGAGGGTAGCGATAACATTATATTATTTTACACCAATCGGTACAAAAATCAACCTTTGATTGTCAAAGGAGCAGGAGCTGGAGCTGATGTAACAGCTGGTGGGATTTTTGGAGACATTATTAGAATCGGTAAAGGCTAATCATGAATCAAATTGAAATTTTTGCACCTGGGAGTGTAGCCAATATTTCATGTGGATTTGATGTACTTGGCTTTTGTTTGGATACTATTGGTGATATCATGCGGATATCAAAAACTAAAACACCTGGAGTAAGTATAGGAAAAATTACAGGTCAAGACCTTCCAACTGATCCTGAAAAAAATGTAGCCAGTGTAGCTGCAATGGCTTTACTCAAAGAAACACCTAGTGAGTTTGGCTTTCAGATTGAAATTGAAAAAAAAATTAAACCCGGTAGTGGAGTTGGGAGTAGTGCTGCTAGTGCTGCTGGAGCTGTATTTGGTATTAATCAGTTGCTTGGAACACCTTACACTAACAGCGAATTAATAAGATTTGCAATGGCTGGAGAAGCCATCGCGAGTGGTGCTGCACACGCAGACAATCTCGCTCCTGTACTTTTGGGTGGGTTTACGCTTGTTCGAAGTAATGAAACTCTTGACGTGATCAAACTTCCAAATCCCACTGAGCTTGTGGCGACAATCATTCACCCAAATATTGAATTGAAAACACTGCATTCAAGAGCCATACTAAAACCCTCTATACCATTAAATAAAGCAATTGAGCAATGGGGTAATCTCGGGGCATTTGTAAGCGCCCTTTATACCGATGATTATGATTTACTCTCTAGAAGTATGGAGGATAAAGTAATTGAACCTTATAGAGCAATGTTGATTCCAAAATTTGAGCAGACCCGTCAAGCCGCATTAAAGTCTGGTGCCTTGGGAAGTGGAATTTCAGGATCTGGCCCTTCAATATTTGCATTGTCAAGAGGTACGCAAACTGCAAAAAAAGTTGGCGAAGCTATGGTCGAGGTATACAATCAATTGAATTTAGAGAACCAATTGTACTTATCTAAAATCAATACAGAGGGAATTAAAGTTTTAAGTCAATCATGAATTACTATAGCTTAAATTACAACTCCTCTACAATAGGCTTTTTAGAAGCCGTCCGTAAAGGCCTTGCCCCTGATAGAGGATTGTATTTCCCTGAAACCATCCCCTCACTATCACAAGATTTTATTGATGGTATCCCTGAACTTAGTAATCACGAACTGGCTTTTTCAGCAATCGCCCCTTTTGTTGGTACGGATATTCCAGGAAATCGACTTAAAAGGATTGTTGAGGAGACCCTGAGCTTTGATTTCCCATTAGTACCCATTACTCAATCTATCGCAAGTTTGGAGTTATTTCAAGGTCCTACACTTGCCTTTAAAGATGTTGGAGCCCGATTTATGGCTCGATGTCTAGCTTATGCTAATGAAGTTCAAGAGCAAAAAAAACTGACCATACTCGTCGCGACATCTGGTGACACAGGAGGTGCTGTAGCCGACGGTTTCTATAAAGTCAAAGGAATTGATGTGGTTATTCTTTACCCCAAAGGCAAAGTGAGTGAGGTTCAGGAAAAACAACTGACCACTTTGGGTGAAAATATTACCGCATTAGAAGTCGATGGAACTTTCGATGACTGTCAAAATATGGTAAAATCTGCTTTTATCGATCCAGAACTTAACAATCAAGTTGCTTTGACCTCTGCAAATTCGATAAATATTGCCCGCTGGCTTGCGCAAATGTTTTACTTCTTTATCGCCTACAAAAACAGACCCAATCCCGAAAAAGATTTGGTGGTGTCTGTTCCAAGTGGAAATTTTGGAAACTTATGTGCTGGAATCATGGCTCAAAAAATGGGGTTACCCATAAAACATTTTATCGCTAGTACCAATGTAAATGATACTGTTCCAAGCTACTTAAGCACTGGGGATTACGTGCCAAAAAAATCGATTTCTACCCTATCTAATGCAATGGATGTTGGAGATCCGAGTAATTTTACTCGAATACAAAAATTATTCAACAACGATTTTCACAAACTCAAAAAGCAGGTAAGTGGATTTGCTTATACAGATTCTCAAACAAAAAAAGCGCTCAAGGAAATTTATAAGACAAGTAACTATATTGCTGATCCACATGGTGCAGTGAGTTATCTTGGACTTAAGGACTTTTTAAATTCTCAGGAAAAGGGTACACATCATGGAATCTTTTTTGAAACCGCACACCCAATTAAATTTGCACCTACAGTAGAATCCACCCTAAAACTCGAGATCGACCCACCCAAAGAAGTTGAAAGCCTATTAAATAAACCCAAACTCAGTTTACCCATAAACGACTACAAATCACTTAAAGATTTCTTTTTAGCGCGTTAGTCTAGATTCAAATCAGGAAGTTTAAAATCGTCCAAAGGGCTTTCTTCAGCCATGAGTTTTTCAATTTCATCCCAAGCTCTTGGAGCTGCAGCAGATAGATTCACAGGACCGTTATCAGTTATGAGGATGTCATCTTCAATACGAATTCCTATATCCCACCATTTAGGATCACAAGGGCTTCCCTTAGGAACGTAAATCCCGGGCTCTACAGTTATCACCATATTAGCGTCTAGATTTTGATACAAACCTGGGTCGTGAACATCGAGTCCAATATGGTGAGCCACTCCATGAGGTAAATAGAGCCTGTATTCCTCTGGATTATCAATTAGGCCTAAATCCATTAGTCCATTTTGAACTACTTCATTACAAGCCTCTCCAATTGCTTTAAAACTTGCTCCTTTTTGAGCAGCTTTTATTCCTGCATTCTGTGCATCGTAAACGATTTGATAGAGTACTTTCTGCTCAGGATTAAATTTACCCGAAACAGGAATTGTTCGGGTAACATCAGCGGTATAGCCATTGTACTCTGCACCTAAGTCCATGAGGATTAGCTGATTTTTAAGGTCTTTTTTGTTATTGGTGATATAATGAAGTACACAGGCGTTATCCCCTGCCCCAACAATGGAAGGATAACCTTCATGTGCAGCACCATATTTTTTGTAAACAAGCTGGTGAATCCCTTGAACCTCACGCTCAGTCATATCAGAATTTATTGCTTTCATCACCTCAATTTGCCCCTGTGCAGAAATTTGAATAGCCTTTTTAAGTAATCGAAGTTCTTCAGGTAACTTCTTCTCTCTCAAACTAGCCATTATAAAAGAAAGTTGATCAATGTCAAAATTATAATCGCTAGTAAGGTAGGCTGTTCTAGTTTTTAAATCCACTAAAGAAATCGCTTCCTGAGCATCTAAAAAATCTTTAATGATTGGATCCTCCAGTAGTGTTTCGTCCTGAGTAGCATAATACGAAATCATACGTTTGATATTTGGTATTTGTTTAGTTTCAGCGGTTCTGATTCTTTGATATATACGGTAACGTTGTGGGTCAAAGTTGTCTGGATAGTTTATCGCACTTTTAAACTTTTGTTGCAGATCAAATAAATCACTTGAGTCGCTGTTATTATCACGAACATCATTTTTAAAGTCAAAAATCAATACTGTATCAAAACGATCAAAAGCATGGGTTTCTTTAACAAAAACTCTTTTATTTTCTACTCGATCAAATCCCATTTTGGCAGCCCCTTCAACCCCTAATTGACGCCCATTCCACATTTCATTGCGTGCATCTCGTTCACGGACATATAATTTTTCATAATACAAACCGTCTTCATCTTCTTGGGGTACATTAAAAACCAGTAAAACTGCGTGTGGTTCATTCCATCCAGTCAGATAGAAAAAATTGGGATCGGGATGATAAACATAGTCGGTGTCGTTAGATCGATTCCTTACAGGAGAAGAAAAGAACACAGCTACACTGTTGTCAGGTAATTTTTGTCGCAATTCAACCCGTCTATTTTTATGAAAATCGGTTGAAAGTTCCGAATTTTGTCCATTAGCATTTGGGGTATTAAATAAAATAAATACCATCAAAAAAAGAATCTTAAAGGACTTGCTTTTAAGTACAGAAAACATAAATAATTTATTTTTGGAATGAACTTATGAAAAAAACCACACTCTACAATACACATCTTGCATTGAATGCAAAAATGACATCCTTTGGTGGCTATGAAATGCCAATTCAATATACGGGTGTTAAAAAAGAGCACCTTAATGTTCGTAAGGCCCTTGGAGTCTTTGATGTTTCTCATATGGGTGAGTTTTTTGTCTCCGGACCTCAAGCACTTGAATTACTTCAAAAAGTTTGCAGTAATGATATTTCAAAAATTGCAGTTGGAAAGGCACAATATAATTACTTTCCAAACGAAAAAGGAGGTATTGTTGATGATTTAATCGTTTACCGTCTTGAAGAAACGGTTTATTTACTCGTTGTAAACGCTTCGAATATAAAGAAGGACTGGGAGTGGATACAAAAGCACAACAGCTCTTTTGGTGCTACATTGGAAGATCACAGTGATCAAACAGCATTACTAGCTATTCAAGGACCTAAAGCAATAGAAGCAATGCAAAAACTTACTCCAATCAATTTGAATGATTTGCCTTATTACGCTCATGCTTCCGGGGTGTTTGCTGGATGTGAAAACACACTTATTGCCACTACGGGATATACAGGATCAGGTGGTATTGAAATTTATTTCCCTGCTGAAAAAGCTCCTCAAGTTTGGGATGCTTTACTTAAAGCGGGATCTGATTTTGGAATCACTCCAGTAGGACTTGCAGCCAGAGACACACTCCGAACAGAAATGGGGTATTGCCTGTATGGAAACGAGATCAACGATAACAGTTCTCCAATTGCAGCAGGCTTAAAATGGATTAGCAAACCTGAAAAAGGATGTGTCAATGCAGATCAAATAGAAGAAGAAATCAAAAATGGGACTCCTCAAAAGTTAGTCGGTTTTGTTATGAAGGGAAGGGCAATACCAAGGTCAGGCCACGATTTAATCGATGAAAACAAACGTATTATTGGTAAAGTTACTTCAGGAACACAGTCACCTTCACTTTCTCAAGGAATTGGTTTAGGTTATGTAGAAAAAGAATGTGCAAAATCGGGAACTGAAATCGGTGTCCGAATTAGAGAGAAGTACTGCCCTGCCAAAATCATCAAGCTTCCATTTGTAAAATCTTAGTCTTTGAAATCAATTCTTATTTTGGGTGGAAGTGGATTTATTGGCAACTGCCTATATAAAGAATTAGCGCCTTATTACAATACTTTTGCAACCTACAATACAGCAAAAGGATATCAAAACAACCAACATTTTTTTCAATACTCTTTAGAACAAGGTAGTTTAGAATCCATTTTAAAAGAAGTCAAACCCAAGCTGATTATTTCAGCCTTAAGAGGAGATTTTAATGTACAACTTGAAGCTCACGATTTCCTGATTAATCTTATTAGAAAAAGTGATTGTAGGATTCTCTTTCTTTCCTCAGCTAATGTCTTTGACTCGTTTGAACATTACCCCTCCTATGAATACGATAAAACCTTTTCAGAAAGTGTTTTTGGTCGTTTTAAAATCAAAATAGAAAATCAACTGATGCGTTTATCTCCTGGAAAGTATGTCATCGCAAGACTCCCTATGGTTTTTGGAATAAATGCCCCTCGAACACTTCAAATTGACCAAGCAATACAAAACAATGAAACCATTGAGGTCTTTCCAAACTCAATTATAAATGTAAATAGTGATATACGATTGAGTCAACAAATTCATTATTTAATCAATCATAAAAAAACAGGGCTTTACCATTTGGGCAGTACCGATTTGATTTCACATTTTGACTTTATCAAAAATATTGTAGAACGGAGGCATCAGAAACCAGGCATATACAAACAAGTTTTTACTTCCAATACGATACGCTATATAGCAACCTTACCTAAAGAAAATAGGCTGCCAAATCATATTTTACCCTCCTACCTGGATGTACTCGACGATCTTACTATCAAGCAGATTGAGAACTAATTCAATTTTTTTATTTTAGCATGCCAATATAAAATTATGGGAAGAGCATTTGAATTTAGAAAAGCACGGAAAATGAAGCGTTGGTCAGCCATGGCTAAAACCTTTACGCGAATAGGAAAGGACATTGTAATGGCTGTAAAAGAGGGTGGCCCTGATCCAGATAATAACTCCAGACTACGTGCCGTAATTCAAAATGCTAAAGCAGCCAACATGCCCAAAGAAAACGTTGAGCGTGCTATAAAAAAAGCATCAGACAAAGACTCTGGGGATTTTAAAGAAGTACTCTTTGAAGGCTATGCCCCCCATGGAATTGCAGTGTTAGTCGAGACAGCTACGGACAACAACAATAGAACGGTTGCAAATATCAGATCGTATTTCAACAAAGCCAATGGGAACCTAGGAACTGCTGGTTCGGTGGAGTTTATGTTTTACCACAGTTGTAATTTTAGAATAAACGCCACAGGTCTCGATTCTGAGGAGATTGAACTTGAATTTATTGATTTTGGTGTTGAAGAAGTATTTGTAGATGATGACGGCATGCTGCTGTACGCCCCTTTTGAAAGTTTTGGTGAAGTTCAAAAAGAACTTGAAAAAAGAGAGTTCGAGATCCTTTCATCCGGCTTTGAACGTATTCCCCAATCTACTAAGCCTCTTGGTTTAGAGGATCAAGAAGAAGTTCTTCAACTCATAGAACGCATCGAAGAAGATGACGATGTACAGAATGTTTACCACACTTTGGAAATCAAAGAATAAAAGCTAATAACTTTTTTCCTTTGAAAACCCTTCGACACCCTTAAAAAGCTGGTCTAGTGTCTTTAGGTCTTGAGCTTCGTCCTCAGTAGGGTAAAAGTTTGGGTGAACTACCACTTTTTTGTGTTTATAATTAAAAGCAACAGGAACGATAGGGATCTGTAATTTTTTAGCTATGTGATAATAACCCGTTTTGAGTTTACTAACTTTTTTTCGAGTCCCTTCAGGGGCTAAGGCAATTCGGAATTTTTTATGGGCATTAAACACAGCTGAGATTGCCTCTACTGACCCCCGATTTCCTGAGCGATCTATAGGTGCTCCTCCCAAACTTTTAAAAAACCAAGAAGTAAGAGGTGAAAACAATTCCTTTTTCCCCAAGAAATTAATTTGCTCTTTAGAAATACTGCGAACCATAAGACCCACAAAAAAATCCATCCAACTGGTGTGAGGAACTACTGCTACTATGTATTTAGGCAAAGTGGGGAAGCGTCCTATTAACTTCCAGTTTAAGAGTTTAAAAAATATAAAACGAGAAATTAAATTCCTCATAATCAATCAATACTAATAAAGTCCTCATTAGGAAAACCCAATAAATACAAACGTTTTGTTGCACGAGTCATGGCTGTATACAACCAACGCAAATAATCTTTATTAGGTCCATCGGCAAGATAAGGCTTTTCAATAAAAACATGTTCCCACTGTCCTCCCTGTGATTTGTGACAAGTCACTGCATAGGAATATTTAACCTGTAAAGAATTAAAAAAACGATTGTTTTTAACTTTTAAGAACTGTTTAAATTTGGAACGTTCTGATGCGTAATCTTCTAAAACAGCTTGATAAAGACGATTGCCATCATCATAGGAGAGCGAGGCTGTTTCAGCTTTCAGCATGTCCAGCAACAATACGGTATCAAACGGCTTTTCGTCTGGGTAATCTACCAATTTAACACTGACTTCAGCAAAAGAAAATCCATAAAGTGCTTTACGCGTATGTATGGATAAAATTTTAATTACATCTCCATTGGCGATAAAACCAGGAGCAGATTCTGGAGCCAGCCAAAAATAATTATTCTTAACTACCATCAATTGATCTCCAACCGACAATTCATCTTCTAGACCTAAAATTCTCCTCCTAATATTTTCATTATAACTATTTGCACGCTTATTAGATCGAACGATAAAAACTGTTTGATCTACCCCCGATTCTGCAAAAGCAGATTCGATGGCTTCAAAAACATCCATTCCATTATTGGTATAAAGGATGTCATCAATTGCTGTAACATCAAATTTGAATTGGTCAAAAACCCCTTGATTGAGGTCAACTCTCAATTGAGTTGCGTTTTTCAAAATCCCCGAATCCTTTTTTTGGCGCACCACACCTTCCAATTCCACACTGTACACTTGATCAAAGTGAAATTGTCTCAATTCTTCTAAATCAAGAGCAGGACTTAAATCTAAATGAACAGGTGGTAATTGAGCTTGATCTCCAACAAAGAGTAACTTACATTGCTCTCCCCTACTGACATATTGAACAATATCGTGCAAAAGAGATCCGTTTTCAAAAAGCTTAACATTTTGTCTGTCGTCCCCTATCATCGAAGCTTCATCAATTACAAAAAGTGTTTTTTTATATTTATTGGGTTTAAGCTGAAAACTCATTTTACCCCCTTTTTCTGCTTTGGGATAATAGATCTGTTTGTGGATGGTTCTAGCAGAAATTTTAGAATAAGTAGCCATCACTTTGGCGGCTCGGCCTGTAGGAGCCATCAGAACGATTTTAAAACTTGCTTTCTGGATATCCTTTACTAAAGCACTAATCAAAGTTGTCTTGCCCGTACCCGCATAACCCTTGAGAAGAAAAGCCGAGTTCTGCTTTTTGGAAAAAATAAAATTTGCGAAGGCTGGAAACCAGAGTCGTTGAGATTCAGTAGGTTCAAAGCCAAAACTTGCTTCAAGTTGTAAACGAAATTTTTCTGGAGTCATGGATTCTATCAAGTCGTTAAATATAATTCATTTTAAATACTTTTGTGATTCAAAAAAAATTGTAGTTTTGTTTTTATCAATAAGATAATACAATGAAATTAGGTATTCAAATCGTTTTGTGGATTGCTTCAATATTTTTTGCATATAAGATTTATGACTCTATCAATGGACCTATCAAATTCAACCAAACAAAAAACGAGCGCTATGCAAAAGTCATAGACCGTTTAAAAGATATACGCAAGTCTCAAATTGCTTACAAAGATGTTAAAGGTACTTTTTCTAACAATTTTGATAGCTTAGTCAAATTTGTAGATGAGGGTTACTTTACATTAATTGAAAAAAGAGACTCCTCTTACATGGAATATGACAGAACCTATCGTATCGATATGCTTCGTGAAGTCATCGTGATTGACACACTAGGTTCGGTTTCGGTAAAAGATTCTCTTTTCAAAAACACAAATCGCTATCAAGACATGGCCTATATTCCAATCGATGGAGTTAGAGATAGCATGTTTACTATCAACGCAGAGGTTATCAATAAGAATGGCTACAATGTTCCAGTCTTTGAGGTCAAGGTGTCCAAGAATGTAATCCTTTTTGATCAGAACGCCGATCTTGTCCAACAAGAAAACGAAACAGTTTCTGTGGACGGTGTAAATGGTCCTGCAATTGTTTTAGGCTCATTGAGTAATGTGAGTACTAACGGAAACTGGCCGACCATTTTTGATGCCAAGCAAGAATAACAGCATAACATTTACAGAGTCATCCATTCACTTGTTTGTGGATGGATTTTCTTTTTGTACCTCTTCCAAAACAGAATTTATCCCTACTCCTAACGGAGATCAAGATTTTAAGTCCGCACTGACCGAATTGCTGGAGTTCTACCCTAAAGGAACTTTTGAGAAAACACAAATCGTTTCTTATCATCAGCCCTCAACCTTTGTTCCAACAGTTTTTTTTGACAAAAAACTTCTTCCTAACTATTTGCGTTTTCTTGGAAAAATAAATACTGATTCAGTAATTAATTTTGACGAGCTTGAAGAAGAGCATAGCGTAAATATTTATGCTTTACCCAAATCCAAACTGAAAATTATCAATGATGAAATTAGTGAAAGCAGCTTGTGTCATTACAATTCACTGCTCTATAGTGAGGTAAGGGTTTTGTCAAAAGTTCCTGAAAAAGGTCATCAACTTTTTGTTCATCTCCAACAAGGTGGAATGGACTTATACCTAAGTGAAAAGGAATCAATTTTATTTCAAAATCATTTCAGGGTAAAAAACGAAGATGAATTTCTCTACTATCTGTTTTTTGTAGTGGAACAGTACAAACTCAGTTCTGATTCCTTCCAAATTATTTTTTTGGGACAAATACAGGCGTTTGATAGCTATTACAAAGCCATTGCGCAATATCATTCAAATATCCGTTTTGAGGAGAGTGAAACTTGTAGCTCACTCGAGATGGAACAGCATCCAGCTCCTTTTTTTGCTCAATCCTATACCTAATGCGAATTATCTCGGGGATCCATAAAGGAAGAAGAATTGTCGCACCCAAAAAATTACCCGTTAGGCCAACCACAGACCGATCAAAAGAAGCCTTATTCAATATTCTTCAACATCGAGTTGAGTTCAATAAATTAAGCATACTCGATTTATTTGCAGGTACAGGAAGTATCAGTTACGAATTTGGCTCAAGGGGTGTCACACAACTTACTGCCGTAGATAAAAATAGGCACTGCATCCAATTTATTCAAGGCACTTCGAACGCACTTTCTTTGAATATCGCAGTGGTTCAAAAAGATTGCTTGACCTTTCTAGAAAACGACCAATCCAAATACAATTTAATCTTTGCTGATCCGCCTTATGCATTTGAATTAGATACATATAAATCATTAGTTGATCTAGCTCAAAAAAGACTGGACAAGGAAGGACGACTCATCATTGAACACTTCAATAAAATAGAACTTTCTTCAGTTGAAGGATTTGACTACTCTCGGAATTATGGAAGTGCAACTTTTTCATTTTTTAAAGAATAAAAAAATGCAGGCCGATAAGCCGGATTCTGTCGAGTCTTATCATTTATCTGGATGTAAAATTACTTTTACATTCTAGCCACCTACCCGTCTACATTGGGCGAGCAACCCTTAATTGTAGAACTACTTGGCGTTGCACCGCATAGAGTTTACCTGATTTCACTACAGCCGAACTGTACTTGCTTTCTGTTGCACTGGTCCGCTCCGAAAACGGAGGACGGGTGTTACCCGCTATACTGCTCTGTGGTGTCCGGACTTTCCTCTTTTCTCATAAAAAGAAAAGCGATAAGATGGCCTGCGGAGCAAAGTTAGCCTTTTGTTGATAATTAACAGGGAATATCTTCCAACTTAGGAATGAATACAAAAACTGATTTTTATATTTGTCTTAATGGAGGCTTTTGTTGTTTCTGCGCTAAAATACCGTCCTATAACTTTTGAAGAAGTCGTAGGTCAACAAAGTATTACCCAAACTCTTAAAAATAGTTTGGAAAAAGACCAATTGGCTCAAGCACTATTATTTTGCGGGCCAAGAGGAGTTGGAAAAACCTCTTGTGCGCGGATACTTGCCAAACAAATCAATAAATCGTCTCAAGCCGAGCCTACAGAGGACGATTACGCATTTAACATTTTTGAACTTGATGCTGCCTCTAATAATTCAGTAGAAGATATACGCAAGATAAATGAGCAAGTTCGTATTCCTCCTCAAGTAGGTTCACATAAGATTTACATCATTGATGAGGCACATATGCTTTCTAACCAAGCTTTTAACGCTTTTTTAAAAACCCTTGAGGAACCGCCAAAGCACGTCATCTTTATTCTTGCAACAACTGAAAAAAATAAAATTATTCCAACCGTTCTATCTAGGTGTCAAGTCTACGATTTCAAAAGAATATCGGTCGGTGATATTCAAAATTATCTTGTTAAAATAGCACAGGATAGGAAATTGGATTTTGAAGAAAGCGCCTTGTATTTGATTGCCCAAAAAGCAGAAGGTGCCCTTCGCGATGCGCTTTCTATTTTTGACCGTATGGTCAGTTTCACACAAGGTAATTTATCTGCCAAAACTGTAGCGGACAACCTCAACCTTCTAGATCATCAAACCTATGCTGATTTAGGGAAAATTATTTTTAAAAACGATATTCCAGGTATTTTAAAGGCCTATGATGGTCTTCTCCAAAGAGGTATCGATCCTTTACAATTCATAAAAGGCTTAGGAGATTTCTTTAGGCATTTGATGTTGGCAAAAGACTCCAATACCCTGGCATTAATGGAACTGGGAGAAGATGTGAAAAAAAACTATCAAGAGGAAACTGAACCTTTATCTACCGACTACCTTCTCGATGCCATTGCATTGATCAATACTTCTGAAGTAAATTACAAAAGTGTCAACAATAAAAGAGTTCATGTTGAACTCGCTCTTATGCAGTTAGCCTCTCTCCATTTTAATGGAGAAAAAAAAAAGGCTTCATCATCCCAGCCCAGCTAGCGAATAAAATCGATTCTTCTGGTGTAAAATTGGAAGTAAAGGAAGACCTGGTTCCAAAAAAGCAGCCTTTAAAAGAAGAAAAGGTGCTTGAGCAAGAGAGGCCAGCATTACAAACAGATCCCAAGCCCTACAGCGATTCTGAAGAAACACTTCCTCTTGTTAATGAGGAAACACCACAGAAGTCATCTCCAAAAAAAATCCCCACTCCTAATCAAGAAAACTTAAAAAAAGCGGTTTCAGGATTTTCATTGTCTAGTATTGCTTTAAAAAAGGCCGCAAAAAAAGTGAGTACTCCTGTAATTGAAGAAGAAAACCTCCCTGAGGACTCTTTCGAAAAAGAAACCCTCCAAAAATTATGGAATGAGTATACGGAAAATTTAAAAAACGACGGCAAACACAATATCGCCTCTATTATGCAAATGCATCAGCCCGATTTAATAGAGCAATCTACTGTACAATTTGCAGTAGCAAACGATATGAATAAGGTTGAAATGACTCGAGAAATGGAGCAACTGCTTCCTTTTTTAAGAGAACAATTAAACCATTACGGTATTAAAATCAATCTCAACATAATTGAGAACATTAAAGAAGAATCGGTGTTTTCTCCACAAGAAAAATACCAGCATCTAGTAAAAATCAATCCTGCTTTGGATACCTTATGTAAAAATTTTGACCTTGAATTTTAATTATGTTAGGACTTAAACTCCCTACCGATCCTCGATGGGCAAATGTTGCCAAGAAGAATATTGAAGAAATACTAACCGACCACGCCTATTGCGAGCAAAAAGCAGCAAGTACCGCGATTTCCATGATTATTGGGTTTCCACAATTTCCTGAACTTGTCTCTGCCATGACAGATTTGGCTCAAGAAGAAATGAGTCATTTTAAAATGGTACACGACTTGATTCTTGAAAGAGGACTTGTACTAGGGCGAGAGCGAAAAGACCCCTACGTCATTCAATTGCGTTCGTTTTTCCCCAAAGGAGGGTCTAAAACAGATCATTTAGTTCACAAGCTGCTTTGTTCAGCCTTAATTGAGGCAAGAAGCTGTGAAAGATTTAGAATTTTATCTGAGGATTTGGAAGATTCCAAATTGAGAAAATTTTACCGCAAACTGATGATTAGTGAAGCCAATCACTATACTTTATTTTTAAAGTTTGCTCGATATTTTGGGAAATCAAGGGATATAGTAGATCAAAAATGGGAGGCACTACTCGACTACGAAGCTTCAATTATTAAAACTTTAGGAGACCAGGAGACCATCCACGGTTAACGAATTTGCTTTTTTTTAGTCTTACACAATTCGCGTATCATTCCATCAGATAGTCCAACTTTAGGTACATAGACAACCTTCGCCCCTGTCCATTTTAAAGTACGCAAAAACAGCATAGCTGCTGGTAAAATAACATCTGATCGGTCAGGGTTCAAACCGTATTTTATGATTCGTTCTTCATAAGTCAATTTACTAAGCCTTACATAGAGGGCACTGAGCGTTAAATAAGTGATGGGACGACTATCCTTAATACCTGCCATTTTGTGTAATTTATTAATGTTTCCACCTGTGCCGAGTAAATAGACTTTTGAATAATCTTTAGTATGGGATTTTACCCAAGCTTCGGAACGTTCCCAAAGATCCTCTGACACCCCACCATTTAAGAGTCTTACTGTCCCGATTTTAAAGGATTTAGAATGAGTTCTTTTTCCATTTATAAGAATGCTAAACTCCGTACTTCCTCCGCCCACATCGACATAGAGAAAGGTTTTGTCTAACTCTACAGAATCAAATACATTAGTGTTGGAAATAATTTTGGCCTCTTTTTTACCGTCAATAATTTCAATTTTAATTCCAGACTTACTAAAAACCTGTTTAACAACTTTTTTTCCGTTTTCAGCCTCTCTCAATGCAGAAGTGGCAAAGGCAAGATAATCCTTAACCCTGTGGACTTTCATCAGCATTTTAAACGCTTTCATAGATTTGACAATACGCTTTTGATTTTTTTTGGAAATAGAACCGCTAGTGAAGGAATCTTCTCCAAGACGAATGGGAACTCTTACCAAAGTATTCTTTAATATAATACGCTCTTTATCGTGATCTATAACATTTGAAACCAACATTCTGATGGCATTAGAACCGATATCGATTGCTGCGTACTTCCTTATCTTCATCTACGACTTTTTTCAATGTAGTAGTCGTATATCTTCCACTGTGATCGGATTTCCTCCTTACCGTTTACTACGAATAAGTTTTGCTCTTGACCATTGATTTTACGTGCCTTGACATTATCATTCCAAGCAATTTCAAAAACGTCTTGAATCTCCTGTTTTAGAATACTATCATAAATGGGAACTGCTACCTCTACCCTGTTCTCAATGTTTCTCGTCATAAAATCCGCAGAAGAAAGGTAAACCTTCGGATTTCCTGAATTGTCAAACATATAAACTCTTGGATGCTCTAAATACTTATCTACAATACTGATAACCTCAATGTTTTCACTCATTCCTTTTACTCCAGGAATCAAACAACAAATCCCTCTAACAATCATTTGTATAGAAACACCCTCACAACTGGCTTCATAGAGTTTTTCAATCATTTTAAAGTTGGTTATTGCATTGAGTTTTAATCGAATTCCACTTGGCAAGCCAGCCTTGTGATTTTCGATTTCTTGATTGATCATGCGCACTACAGTATTGTGGGTATAATGCGGAGAAACTATCAAATGTTTGTACTTTTTAAGTTTGTAATGAACTTGTAAAAAATTAAAAACTTTATTAACCTCTTTAAGGATCTTTTGATTGGAGGTTAGCAAAGTGTAATCGGTATAGATCTTTGCTGTGTCTTCATTAAAATTACCCGTACTGATAAATCCGTAACGCTTTTTCTTACCGTTTACATTTTTTTCAATTAGTCCTATCTTAGAATGCACTTTCAAACCTGGTATTCCAAATATAAGTTGGACACCTGCTGCTTCCATTTGTTCAGCATAGGTTATGTTATTTGTTTCGTCAAAGCGAGCTTGTAACTCAATTTGAACCAATACTTTTTTACCATTTTTTACTGCATTAATCAATGCACTTGCTACGTTTGATAATTTAGAAAGACGATAAATTGTAATTTTAATAGTAGTAACCTCGGGATCCAATGCAGCCTCTCTGAGAAACTTGATCAGATACGAAAAACTGTGATAGGGTGAATACAATAAAAAGTCCTTCTTATCTACAGCCTTAATTATACTTTTCTCAAGAGACAACCCAGGAATCGGTACTGGATCGACCTTGTCGTATTGCAAATTTTGATTTTTAAACTGAGGAAAGTTCATATAATCCCTCCGATGATGGTAGCGACCTCCAGGAATCAAACTATCATTGCTATCCATCCCCAAAATTTGCTTGACAACCTCTAGGGTATCCTCTGCAATATCCTTGTCATAAACCAAACGAACCGGTTCAGCCAAGATTCGTTCTCGTACACTTTCTACAATTTTATAGATATAACTCTTAGAAACATCCCCTTCCATATCTAATTCTGCATCACGGGTGACCTTGATCATGTGGGCAGAAATCGATGTAAAATCAAAGAAATTAAAAATTAAATCAAAATGATAACGAATCAAATCATCCAAAAACATCACGTATTGTTTTTCTCCCAACTGGGGTAAAACAATAAAGCGATCCAAATCCTTTGGGATTTCAATCAAGGCAAACTTTGTTTTTGGAGTTTCACCATTTGTGAATGTTAATTTAACGGCTAAAAAGGCTTGATTGTCAGAAAAATCTTGAGTTTCCTTATCGGAAATCATTATCGTCATAAGGGCAGGACTTACTTTTTGAATAAAATATTCTTTTAAAAAAGCTTTGTGCTCGTCCAAAACTTGATTTTCATTGACAAGGTAGATTTGCTCTTTTTCTAATTCTTGTTCAATTCCGCTGAGGATTTGAACACTCTCTTTTTGCTGTTCAATTACTTTTTGAGTAATCATTTTCAATAATTTCGTTGCGCTCTCACCTCCAAAAATCTTTTTTCCAGTTTTTTCAGATTGCGCAATCCGCTGAACAGTAGCGTATCGTACCTGGAAAAATTCGTCCAAATTATTCGAAAAAATTCCGACAAACCGAAGTCGATCTAAAAGTGGTACATTTTGATGCGCCGCCTCTTGAAGGACTCTGGCATTAAAATCTAACCAACTCATTTCTCTATTTATAAATCGCTGCTGCTTTGCTTTACTCATTTCAAAATATCTTTAGGGAGACCGATTTGAGCCTTACCGTTTTTAATATGCTCCCACTTGTTTTGTTCAAACTGAATTTGAGCCCATGCGGCAGTGGGTAGGTGGTCTAAATTGGTTGTAGACAAAGTACTCACTGCATAGGTAAATGCAGGATTGTGTCCAACGCAAATAACCTTGGAATAGTGATCGGGTAAAGATTTTATAAAATTAATTAATTCAGAAACTTTGAAAGTGTAAAGCTGTTCTCGCAGATTGAAATACTCAAATGGCATTTGGACTTCGCACATCATAACACAGGCTGTATGCATCGCCCTATTGGCCGGACTTGAAAACACTACTTCATAACTTTTAAAAAGTTCAGAAGAGGCTTTTGCCATTCTTTTTATTCTATTAACTCCTCCTTCAGTAAGGCTTCTATTTCGATCCTCAGCTAAAGATTCCCAAGATGATTTTGCATGTCGTAAGAGGAGTAATTGTTTCATTCTTATGGCGCTAAACGTTCAATACTCCAAAAACTACCCTCCAATTGGCAGCGGATACGGTCGTGCAAACGATTGGGGCGTCCCTGCCAAAATTCAATAGATTTTGGCACTACTGTATAACCTCCCCAGTGTGTTGGACGATCAACAGCTTTATCTTGAAATTCTATCTCTAAAGCTTCTAATTTGGCTTCTAAAATAGAGCGATCTGTAATGACCTTGCTCTGCTCTGAAACTATAGCACCCAACTGACTTCCTTTTGGACGGCTTTTAAAATAATCATCTGAGGTCGAGGGTTCCAACTGTTCAGCTACGCCCTTGATAATGACTTGACGTTCCAAGGCAGGCCAAAAAAAGCTGAGTCCTACTTTAGTGTGATAAGCTATGGAAAGGCCTTTATCACTTTGGTAGTTTGTATAAAATACAAAACCTTCCTCCGTCAACGCTTTGAGTAAAACTACCCGCGCCTTGGGAAAGTCATCCAAACCAAGAGTGGCAAGCATCATCGCATTTGCTTCCTCAATTTCTGGATGCTGTTCTGCTTCATCAAACCAAGTCCTAAAAAACCGCAAGGGATCATTGGCAATGTCCTCTGCTGTCAACTCATTCTTGGTATAACTTTTTCGTAGATGTCCTAGGTCTTTTTCTTTCATTGGAAGTGCAATTTACAACCCATTTAACTTATATGGAATAGCTTTTTAAATCTTCAGATAAAGTTACATTTTCAAAAATTGGAGAAGCTTCGTCAATAAATTCATTTTTATCGCCGTAGCGATTCGAATAATGACCTAAAATTAATTGTTTTACTCCCGCTTTACTTGCAATTGTTGCTGCTTCTTTTGCAGTACTGTGCTTTGTCTTTGCTGCCAATTCTTTATGCTGCTCTAAAAAGGTTGACTCATGATACAACACATCGACTCCCTTTATTCGCTGAACTAGTGCTTCATTATAGGCCGTATCACTACAAAAGGCATATTTTTTAGGCACTTCAGAAGGAAGTGTTAGTTGGCTGTTTGTAAATGTTTTTCCACCCTCCAAGCTTATGTCCTTTCCTTCTTGCAATTGGGCAAAATGAAAGGGCTTTAACTCCAAGTCATTAATTGCTTCCGAATCGATTTTTCTCGCACTGGACTTGGTTGTAAAGAGAAATCCATTCGTATATACTCTATGGTCAAGGGGTAGTGTACTTACACTAATATTTTCATCTTCATATATGGACACGGCTTTTTCAGCCTCAAGCTCAATGAAGTGTAGCTCATAATCAGTCCATGACTTGGCCAGTTTCAATTGGAGAGTAATGATCTCTTTAATTCCTTTTGGACCGAAGACTGTTAGGGGGGCAGTTCTTCCCAAAAGACGAAACGTACTAATCAATCCTATGAGTCCATAGAAGTGATCCCCGTGTAAATGTGAAATAAAAATATGTTTCACTCGTGAAAACTTAATTTTTGATTTTCTCAATTGCATTTGGGTCCCTTCTCCACAATCAATTAAAAATAAATGACCTTTTACCTCTAGGAGTTGAGAAGTGGTGTGTTTATTTTCTCTTGGTGTAGCAGAATGACAACCTAAAATAGTGAGCTTCATCATCTTTATAAGCCTAAATCACGTTGCATTCTTTCAAAAGAAATAAAATCTTGTGCTTCTTTTCGAGTGGGAACTACATTCCAATCCATAGCCAAGCTATCTAGATCTGATTTTGAAACCAATACCACTAAGGTCCTGCCCTTGGACTCAATAATAGCTTTTATATTCTCCAAATCAGATAAGTCTAAAAGGCTGTTCGTGCAATCAATTATCAAATCAAACACTTTATCTCCACTGAGCTGCACCATACAAGTATTTTTCTCTTGATCGAGTTGTTCTGCCTTCACATTTCCTATCTCATTATCGTCTATATGAATCATGTTATTGGAATATTGAGTTTGGAAGCTAGCAAATAGATTATTGCCATACGTATAGCTACTCCATTTTCTACTTGATCTAAAATTATGGCCTGGTCTGAATCGGCTACCTCACTACTAATCTCAACCCCTCTATTGATGGGTCCTGGATGTAAGATTATTATCTCTTTGCGCAGCGGTTTGATTCTTTCACTGTTTAATCCAAAGTTTTGTCTATATTCACGGGTTGAAGGAAAATAATCCAAATCCATTCTTTCATTTTGCACCCGTAACATATTGACTGCATCACACCATTTCAATGTTTGAGAAAAGTTCGTAGAAATCTTAACCCCGAGCGAATCAATATGCTTTGGAAGTAGAGATTTTGGCGCACAAACCTGTACTTCAGCATTCAGCATTTTCAGCGCATAAATATTTGACAAAGCTACCCTTGAGTGCAATATATCTCCTACTATAGCGATTCTCTTGCCTGATAGGTCACTAAACTTCTCTTGCAGAGAAAAAGCATCTAATAGAGCTTGTGAAGGATGCTCATGAGTTCCATCACCAGCATTGATGATACAAGAATCCACACGTTTAGATAAAAAGTGAGCAGCACCTGGGTGAGGGTGACGAATAACAACCATATCTACCTTCATAGCAAGGATATTGTTTACTGTATCTACTAAGGTCTCCCCTTTTTTAACAGAGGATTGATTGGCTGAAAAATTGATTACATCAGCACTCAGTCTTTTTTCTGCCAGTTCGAAAGAAAGTTTGGTACGGGTACTGTTTTCGAAAAATAAATTGGCAATGGTTATGTCCCTTAAGCTGGGAACTTTTTTAATAGGTCTATTGATTACCTCTTTAAAATGCTTTGCTGTTTCAAAAATCAAGTGTAAGTCTTCCTCCTGAAGGTATTTTATTCCCAAAAGATGTGAAACGCTTAATGCATTCATTCGAGATGTTTTTCTAGGTATACTGTATTTTCGGTTTCTTTTTCAGACCATACAACTTTTACTTTATCCCCTTGCAGAGCGTCAATTTGAGCTCCGAGATAATCCGGTTGTATTGGCAAATGTCTGCTGAATCGCCTATCTACTAGAACCAATAGCTCAATTGATTTTGGTCTGCCATAAGTATCAATTGCAGTTAATGCTGATCGTATACTCCGTCCAGTAAACAATACATCATCTATCAAAACCACATCTTTCTCCTCTAAAGATTGATTCATAATTGTAGCATTAGCATTTAATGGGCGCTTGCTACGTCGAAAATCATCTCGAAAAAAGGTAGTGTCTAGTTTACCTATTTTAGGCTGTTCAATACCTGATTTGATTAACAATTCAACCAAGCGGTCGAGTAATAAAGTTCCTCTGGGCTGCAATCCAACTAGTACAGCATTTGAAAAATCACCGTGTCGTTCTATGAGTTGATAACAAAGCCGGTTTAGAATGATGTTAATCTTTTTATCGCTAAGTAGCACTTTTGGCTTCATCTTCTGAATAATGGTACAAAAATAGGTGTTTCTCCACGATAAAAAAAACCCTCCATAAGGAGGGTTTTAACTCATTAAGCAAGTAAACGGATTTTATTATTTTTTATCCATTTGCTCTTTTAGATTCGCTAAAGCATCTATATCTCCAAGAGTTGCTTTATCTGCATTAGAAGCAGCCACCTTTTTAGCAGCTCGTTTTACATTTTTAATTTCTTGTTCTCTAAATGTTACTGTATGCGAAGCCACAACTCTTTTGAATTCTTTAGAGAATTCAATGATTTTAAATTCTGCTTCTTCCCCTTTGTTTAGTTTATTCCCGTCTTCTTTTTCTAAATGACGTGATGGAACAAATGCAACAATATCATCATTAAAATGAATGGTAGCACCTTTATCAACGATTTCAGTAATTGCAACTGTGTGAATTGAATCAACTGCAAACTCTTTTTCGTATTTATCCCAAGGATTATCCATGGTTTGTTTGTGTCCTAAACTCAGTTTACGACCTTCCACATCCAATTCAAGAACAATTACATCTATTTTATCTCCTAAGGTTAAAACCTCCGAAGGGTGCTTTACTTTTTTAGTCCAAGATAGATCAGAAATATAAACCAAACCGTCAATACCTTCTTCTAGTTCTATAAAGACCCCGAAGTTGGTAAAATTCCTTACCAGTCCAGAATGCTTTGAACCAATTGGGTATTTTGAAGTAATGTCTGTCCATGGGTCTGGTTTAATTTGCTTGATCCCAAGTGACATTTTTCTAGATTCACGATCCAAGGTTAAAATTACAGCTTCAATCTCATCGCCTACATTGACAAAATCTTGTGCAGATCTTAAATGTGTTGACCAAGACATTTCAGATACGTGTATCAATCCTTCAACACCTTCATCAATTTCTACAAAAGCACCGTAATCAGCGATTACAACAACTTTTCCTTTAACCTTGTCTCCTTCTTTAAGAGTTTCAGATAGTTGATCCCAGGGGTGGGCACTCAATTGCTTAAGACCCAGTTGAATTCTTGATTTATTGTCATCAAAGTCAAGTATTACAACATTTAACTTTTGATCTAATTCTAAAATTTCACTTGGGTGATTGATACGGCTCCATGAGAGATCGGTAATGTGGATTAATCCATCTACCCCTCCAAGATCTATAAATACTCCGTAGGAAGTGATGTTTTTAACAGTTCCTTCGAGTACTTGACCCTTTTCAAGCTGACCAATAATTTCTTTTTTCTGCTCTTCAATATCGGCTTCGATCAATGCTTTGTGAGAAACTACAACATTTTTAAATTCATGGTTGATTTTAACCACTTTGAATTCCATTGTTTTGTTTACATATTGATCGTAGTCACGAATTGGTTTAACATCAATTTGAGAACCTGGTAAAAAGGCTTCAATACCGAATACATCGACTATCATTCCTCCTTTAGTTCTACACTTTACAAATCCACTAACGATTTCTCCGTTATCATGGGCATTGTTTACACGATCCCAAGCTTTGATAACACGTGCTTTTCTGTGAGATAAAACCAGCTGACCAGTTCTGTCCTCTCTCATATCAACAATTACCTCAACCTTATCACCTACTTTTAGATCGGGATTGTAACGGAATTCGTTAAGAGAGATTACCCCTTCAGACTTGGCGTTGATGTCAATGATCGCCTCACGGTCGGTCATGTAAACAACCTCTCCTTCGATGACATCATCATCTGCAGTATCTACAAAGTTATCTTTAACTAATTTTTCAAATTCATCCAATTGTTTGTCTTCGATAACATCAATACCTTCTTGGTAATTGTGCCAATTAAAGCTGGATAAAAATTCAGCCTGAGCTGCTGCTGTATCTTGTGCAGAAGGCTTGTTATCGTCCTTTACTGCTACATCTTCAGTAGTATCTGCAACTTGAGCTTCAGCTACCGCCTCGGTTGTTTCTAGAGTTACTTCTTCTTTTGGAGCTTCTACTTTTTCCTTTTTAGGGGCTGCTTTTTTAGAAGCGGGTTTTTTGGCAGCTGTCTCTTTTGCAGCTTCCTTTTTTGGAGCAGCTTTTTCAGCTTTAGCAGTAGTCTCTTTTTTTGCAGTGGTTTTTTTGGGAGCAGCTTTTTTAGTAGTTGCTTTTTTTGCAGTGGTCTTTTTGGGAGCAGCTTTTTTAGCAGTTGCTTTTTTTGCTGTGGGTTTCTTGTTTTCAGCGCTTTCTTCAGCGGCTGATTTTTCGGTTGGTTTTTTGGCCATTTCCGAGGATTTTGTATTCTGCAAACGGGAATGCCTTAGTTGCGATTACAGAAGCTGTTTATATATTTTTATACCTTGCTTTTCGGCTTTTCCTACCAACAAAAAGCCAGCAAATATACCTCTAATGGCTTGATAAACAAATATTTTATCTGTTTTTTATCATTGCTCAATGAATCCGTTTTAGCACTTGTGCGTACAATTGCTCATATACCTGCTCTATAGTGAGTTCACTTACGTCAATCTCAACTGCATCCTCAGCCTTTAACAAAGGAGCAAATGCCCTGCTAGTATCTTGACTATCACGATCTTTAACACTTGAAAGTACCTCGTCGTAGGATTCTTGAAGACCGGCTTGCAATTGTTCTTGGTGTCTTCTCTTAGCACGGACTTCTGGAGTTGCCGTCAAAAAGAATTTACATTCTGCTAGTGGAAAAACTACAGTTCCAATATCTCGTCCGTCCATGACTATACCTTTATCTACTCCGAGTGCTTTTTGTTGTTTGCTTAAAAAAGATCGTACAGCTTCGTGAGCGGCTACCTTACTTACGTATTCATTAATTTTTGGATCACGAATGGCCTGACTTACATTAACTCCATTTAAAAAAGTCTGTTGTCTGCCAGCACCGCCTTCAAAATGAATTTTGATCTGACCCAGTGAACGACACAATAATTCCAGATCTGCGCTTCCTTTGGGTTCCTGCTCTAGTGCAAAGAGAGTGACAGCTCGATACATCGCACCTGTGTCAACATAAGTGTAATTTAATGCATTTGCAAGACGTTTTGCCTGAGTGCTTTTGCCTGTTGCAGCATAACCATCAATTGCAATGATCAATTTATTCATGGTTTAAAAATAGCATTTAATTTCTAGGATGAGATTAAACGCTTGGCGTTAACAACCTTTTGGGCAGTAACAGCTATGGCGATTACCTCGTGCATTTCAGACACATAGTGAAACTTTAATCCTTTTAAGTATTTAGGGTTGATCTCTTCTATGTCTTTTTTGTTTTCCTTGCACAAGATGATTTCTTTGATTTTAGAGCGTTTAGCGGCAAGAATTTTCTCTTTAATCCCACCCACAGGAAGCACTTTACCTCTTAAGGTAATTTCACCTGTCATTGCTAAACTTTTCTTTACCCTTTTTTGTGTAAAGAGGGAGACTAACGAGGTCAACATGGTTATTCCTGCACTAGGTCCATCTTTAGGTGTAGCTCCTTCAGGTACGTGTATGTGAGCATTGTATTCGTCAAATTTAAATTCAGAAAGTCCCATGTGCTCGGCATTTGCCTTAATGTACTCCATGGCAATGGTTGCAGATTCTTTCATGATTTTACCCAAATTCCCAGTTATACTTAAGCTTCCCTTTCCTCTGGAGATTGCTGACTCGATAAAAAGTATATCACCACCAACAGACGTCCATGCCAAACCGGTAACCACACCTGCTACATGGTTATTTTCATACAGATCTCTATGAACCTTCACTGGGCCTAATATCTCAGTTAAATCCTCAATAGTTGGTGAATTGTTGTAATCCTCTTCCATCGCTAAGGATTTGGCTGCAAAACGTACCGCTTTGGCCACTTGCTTTTCCAGACCTCTAACCCCAGATTCTCGGGTATATCCCTCAACTATTTTTTCTAAAATAGCTTTTTTTAGATTTAATTGAGTTTTTTTCATCCCGTGCTCTTTTAACTGTTTTGGCAATAAAAACTTTTGTCCAATAGCAGTTTTCTCTTCTATGGTATAACCGCTAACGGAAATCATTTCCAAACGATCTCTCAATGCTCTATGTACAGGGGCTAAGCTATTGGCTGTTGCAATAAACATGACTTTAGATAGGTCATATCCCATTTCAAGGAAATTATCGTAAAAGCTGGTGTTTTGTTCAGGATCTAGGACTTCCAATAAGGCTGCAGCAGGATCGCCTTGGGCGCTAGTAGCCAACTTATCAATTTCATCTAAAACAAATACAGGATTTGAAGTTCCAGCTTTTTTTAAACTTTGAATGATACGACCAGGTAACGCGCCAATATAGGTTTTTCTATGCCCTCTTATCTCCGCTTCATCGCGCATACCTCCTAAAGAAATACGGACATACTCTCGCCCCAAGGCTTCTGATATGGACTTCCCTAAGGAAGTCTTCCCAACACCAGGAGGGCCGTGTAAACACAAAATTGGAGATTTCATATCTTTTCGCAACTTCAAAACAGCAATGTATTCTATCACTCGTTTTTTAACCTCTTCCAATCCAAAATGATCTCGATCTAAAATTCTTTGAGCACGTTTCAAATCAAAATTATCTTTAGAATAGATTTCCCAGGGAAGGTCAAGTACCAAATCTAAATAGTTACGCTGAACAGAATACTCAGCTACTTGAGGATTCATGCGTTGCAATTTCATCAACTCTTTGTCAAAATGCTTTGCTACCTCTTCGCTCCATTGTTTTTCTGCGGCACGTGCTCGCATTTCTTCTACCTCTTCTTCATACGAAACACCCCCCAACTCTTCTTGGATAGTCTTCATTTGTTGATGGAGATAATATTCGCGTTGTTGGGTATCCATTTCAGAGCGAACACGAGATTGAATATCATTCTTTAATGCCAACTTTTGATATTCTTCATTCATATGCTTTAAACAAGTTAAAGCACGCTGATGCAAACTTACTTCAGTTAATATTTTTTGCTTTTCATTGACTGAAACGTTCATATTTGAAGCTACAAAATTGACCAAAAAAGAAGGCGTTTGTATATTCTTGATTGCAAAAGCTGCTTCTGTCGGAATGTTTGGGTTCTCTTGTATAATTTGAAGAGCCAAATCTTTTATTGTATCAATAGTAGCTAAGAATTCTTTATCATCCGTATTTGGAAGTTCATCTTGAACAGGATCAATTTCAGCTCTGAGATAAGGCTGTTCTTCGGTTATGGAGTTGATTTTAAAACGCTTTTTCCCTTGAATAATGATCGTTGTATTCCCATCTGGCATTTTTAAAACCCGTAAAATTTGTGCGACTGTTCCCATTTGGAAAATGTCTTGTGCACCAGGGTTTTCCACATCATCATTTCGTTGTGCTACTACCCCGATTATCTTATCGGATTTATTGGCGTCTTTAATCAACTTAATGGATTTATCACGCCCTGCTGTAATTGGGATTACTACTCCTGGAAAAAGTACTGTATTTCTGAGAGGTAATATCGGAACTGCTTTAGGAAGGACTTCATTTTCTAAAGCCTCTTCATCTTCTGTGGTCATTAAGGGAATTAAATCCGCATCAGATTCTATATCTTGCCGTGACAAGTTGTCAATTGTATTGAAAAGGGATCGCGCCATATTGTTTTTTTAGGTCATCTTGTCATTTTTTAAACAATAAAAGCTGGTGTCTAAAGCTCGAATAACTTTTAAAACGTTTTAAAATAACTTCACATAAACAGGGACAATAGTTATGCCATAAAAAAGTAGATTAAGTGTAACTATTTAAAAGTTCCAGCCTCATATAAATGATGACATCTTCAATTGAAATATATAGTAATGATAAAAATCAATGTGAATATTACCGGCTTAGGGGATGTCGTCTGTTATTGAAATCCGAGCGCATACAACAGATTAAATAGCGGTTCTGGCGATGTTAGGGAGACTAACTAAGTACGCTTAAAAGGGATACGCAACAGCATAATTCCACCTAAAATAAAAAAAATGATAAAGAACAATATGCTGTTTCGCATACTCCCTGAGATATGGTCAATCAGACCAAAACAGACCATACCGATAACAATTCCGATTTTTTCAGTTACATCGTAAAAGCTAAAAAAAGAAGTTGTGTCCTGAGTCTCAGGTAAGAGTTTGGAATAGGTCGATCGAGAAAGAGATTGCATTCCTCCCATAACCATTCCTACAAAACCAGCCACAATATAAAATTGCATGGGGGTTCTGGTATAATAAGCTACCACACAAAGCACTACCCAGATTCCATTTATTATAATCAAAACAGGGATATTCCCAAAACGTTCTGAAGCCCTCGCCGTGAGTAAGGCTCCAAAAATCGCAACGATTTGAATAAGTAAAATACTGACAATTAGCCCAATAGTCTTTTCACTTGAACTCGCCCAGGTAATTTCTTCCTCACCGTAATAGGCTGCAACTAATAGAACCGTTTGTAATGCCATACTGTAAAGAAAAAATGCAGGTAAAAATCGTTTTAACCCTAGATGCTGGTCCAACTGTTTCCAAACGAGTTTGAGTTCTTTAAACCCATTCCAAAAAATATCCTTTGTGACTTTAACTTCGTGATTTCCCTTAGGTAAATAATAAAAGGAATATTGGCTGAATAAAGACCACCAAATACCTACTGAAACAAAAGAATACCTCATGGCCTTCATAGAGGCTTCTTCAGGAGCTCCAGAAATACCAAACAAATCGGGTTGCATTACCATAGCCAAATTGACCAATAATAAAAGTACACTTCCTATATATCCCATTGAAAACCCTCTAGCGCTCGCCCGGTCTTGTTGTTCTGGATAGGCGACATCTGGAAGATAGGAATTATAAAAAACCAAACTTGCCCAAATACCAATCATTGCCAGGAAATAAAAGAAGAGACCGACGTAGATCGTATCCAACTCAAAAAAATACAATCCGATGCAGGAAACAGAACCCATATAAACAAAGATTTTCATAAATCTTTTTTTGTTACCAATATAATCTGCGATCCCTGAAAGTAGTGGAGATATAAAAGCCACAATAACAAAAGCAAAGGCTGTTACAAAGCTGATTACAGCAGTATTTTTAATCTCGTAACCAAAAAATGAAATGGTATTGACCTCGACAAATAAAGCTCCAAAGTAAATGGGAAAGATAGCCGAAGAAATTACCAATGCATATACAGAGTTTGCCCAATCATAAAACGCCCAGGCATTGATTAGTTTTTTACTTCCCTTTTCGAGAGGAACTTTAGGTGATAACATTAAAACTAATTTAGTTTTTCAATGTAGGAAAATCAAAACGATAATTCGATTCATTTCCCGTTGATTTCTTGTGCTCGTTTTTTGGCAAGGGGGATCCATTTGGTTAAATCATTGATTCTTCGCTTATTGGAAAGGTGAGTACTTAAAATTTCCAGAGGGGCTTTACCGCCTGAAGCTACTTTCATTCGTTCCCACAGTCTGGGAGATTATTCTGGAATAAATCCTGCAGTTGCCACCAACTTTAAACCTGTTTGATAGACTTGTTTACATTCTTTGTACAAAATGTTAAAACGGCTCCAACCGTAATTCCTGATCCTTATGGTGTCAAAATTGTTTGTATTTTTACTCTGGCTGATTGACTTTGCAACTGCTGAGTAGTAAAATTAAGAAGAGGATGATAAGATTTTTCATAAGAATGGGGTACAGTTAATTATACAAAATCGTTTTTTAAAAAATGTAGCGGTAGGCTTGAAATTTTAACTCCTGAAAAACTTTGGTTAGCTTTGATAAAAAATTGGTAATGAAAATGTATACCCCTCTAGTCCTATTGCTACTTATGATTGGCTGCACAGGAAATTCTCAAGAGACAAAACAAAAAGAAAACAAAACCTATACAGTACAAAAAACAGATGCGCAGTGGAAGGCTGAGTTACCAGAAATAGCCTACTACGTCTTGCGAAAAGCAGGAACAGAACGTGCCTTTAGTGGTCCTTTAAACAACAATAAAGAAGCTGGAACCTATGTCTGTGCAGGCTGCCAATCACCCTTGTATCAATCCAAATACAAATACGATTCTAAGAGTGGATGGCCTTCTTTTGATCGAGGAATCGATTCCAATTTGGAGTATGATGTCGATTATAAAATCGGCTATCCTCGTACCGAGCTTAAGTGTAATAAATGTGGAGGTCACCTTGGTCACGCTTTCAACGACGGACCAAGAGAAACAACAGGTATGCGTCATTGTATTAATTCTGCAGCCCTAAACTTTATTCCAGCAGATGAAAACCCATAAACCCTATCCCGTACAAAAAACAGATGAGGAGTGGAAAGCAAGCTTGGATGCTGAATCTTATCGTGTTTTAAGAGAAAAAGGTACCGAATATCCGTTTACTGGTAAATATAACAGTCATTTTGAGGAAGGAACCTACAACTGTAAAGGATGTGGTGCTCCTTTATACAATTCCTCCAGCAAATTTGACAGCAGTTGCGGTTGGCCTAGCTACGACGCTGCTTTAAGTGGTGCATTAGAATTCATTAAAGATACCAATCACGGTATGATACGAACCGAAATTATTTGTGCGAATTGTGGTGGACACCAAGGGCATGTATTTCAAGACGGGCCTACGCCAACTGGTGAACGCTACTGCGTAAATTCAGCTAGTATTCGTTTTCAGCCCAAGGAAAAATAAAATGTTAAAAAATTGCCCTCAGTTTTGTAACTTTGCATTGAATTTAAACAGCTTTTCATGACTACATATGACATCATAGTTTTAGGAAGTGGACCCGGAGGTTACGTCACTGCGATTCGAGCTTCACAATTGGGTTTTAAAACCGCCATCGTTGAAAAAGAAAGCCTTGGAGGCGTCTGCCTCAATTGGGGCTGTATCCCAACCAAAGCACTTTTAAAATCAGCTCAAGTTTTTGAATATCTAAAGTATGCTGAAGATTACGGACTGAAAGTAAAAGAATACGACAAAGACTTTAATGCGGTAGTCAATCGCAGTAGAAATGTCGCCTTAGGTATGAGTAAAGGCGTTCAATTTCTAATGAAAAAGAACAAGATAGACGTCATAGAAGGGCATGGTAAAATCCTCGCTGGTAAAAAAGTCGCTGTGACTCACGGAAAGAAAACCGAAGATTACCAAGCTAAAAATATTATAATCGCAACAGGAGCCCGTTCTCGCGAACTTCCTAGTTTACCCCAGGATGGAGAGAAAGTCATTGGCTACAGAAAAGCCATGACGCTTCCCAAGCAGCCTAAAAAATTAATTGTAGTAGGTTCAGGTGCCATTGGAATCGAGTTTGCCTATTTCTACAACTCCATGGGTACAGAAGTAACTATAGTAGAATATTTAGACCGTATAGTTCCAGTTGAAGATGAAGAAGTTTCAAAGCAACTGGAGCGCTCCTTTAAAAAGAGTGGCATCAACATCATGACAAGTGCTGAAGTAACATCAGTAGACACCAAAGGCAAAGGGGTAAAAGCTACAGTCAAGAATGCCAAAGGGGAAGAAGTACTTTCTGCAGATATTATACTTTCTGCAGTGGGTATTAAAACTAATATTGAAAATATCGGTTTGGAAGACGTTGGTATCGCTGTTGACCGAGATAAAATTTTGGTTAACGATTTTTACCAAACCAACCTCCCAGGCTACTATGCAATTGGAGACGTAACTCAGGGGCAAGCTCTTGCCCATGTTGCTTCAGCAGAGGGAATTCTATGTGTAGAAAAAATTGCAGGACACCATGTTGAGCCTCTAGATTATGGAAACGTACCAGGCTGCACTTACTGTTCACCTGAAATCGCTTCTGTTGGGCTAACCGAAGTGCAAGCAAAAGAAAAAGGATTTGATGTAAAAGTTGGGAAATTCCCTTTTTCAGCCTCAGGAAAAGCCCAAGCTAGCGGTACCTCTGAAGGATTTGTAAAAGTTATTTTTGATGCCAAATACGGCGAATGGTTAGGCTGCCATATGATAGGCGCTGGAGTAACCGATATGATAGCGGAAGCCGTTTTAGGTCGTAAACTGGAAACTACTGGACACGAAGTCTTAAAAGCTGTTCACCCCCACCCCACCATGAGTGAGGCTGTGATGGAAGCCGTAGCAGATGCCTATGATGAGGTTATTCACCTTTGAAGAATGGCTTAAAATACCTCTGTAAAACCGTATCACTATTTATATGGTTTTTTATATTTAGGAGATCCATCTTATAATTTTAAGTAATGCATCATTTAATTTTAGATCAGCCTTATTCTTTAAATTAATCCCAGATTAATTTTTATAAAAAACGCCTTTATCAAACTTAAAGATGTATTGGATACCGATGCAATTGCATATTACAATAGATTAATTTAAGCCAAGGTCAATGAATTGAATCAACAGTCTATCCAGCTAGAAAAAAGAGATACCTACGGAAAGGCTTTTTTACAATTGTTTAATCTCTGGCGAGAAGATTCCCTAATCAAACCATTGATTTTCAGTAAACGTTTAGCGTAACTGGCTACTGATTTGATGGAAGTTGAAGGTGTGCGCTTATATCACGATCAAGCCTTGTTTAAAGAAGCTGAAGGTGGTATAACTCCATGGCATGCTGATCAATACTATTGGCCTTTATCACCTCTAAAACCATAACTGACTGGATACCCCTTCAAGCAATACCCTTAGAAATGGGGCCTTTAGAATTTAGTGCGGGCAGTCAACAGGTATTGCAAAAACTCCTAAATTGGTTTTTATCTGATTATAAGAAGACACCTTATTTCATAATCAATAAGCTTTGCAGTAAAATGAAAGCTGCAAATTGGATCAAACTTTACGAAAAGTCAAGAAAGCATTAATTAAAAAAACTATATTGTAAAAAAACAACGATATGCCAAAATCAGTTTCTTTAAGCATTTTGATCCTCTTTTGTGTTTTTTCAACAGTGCTTATAAGTCAAGATAAAAAACCCTTGGATTCAATTATTTCCGAGTATGAAGTAGATAAAGGACTTTTTAACACCTATCTCAAGGGTGACAAATTATACATGGAGCTTCAAGACAGCTTATTGGGTAAAGATTTGCTTATGGTTACTCGCTATGTCCAATTGCCAGCTAATTTTAATGCCTATACCAATGCAGGATCCAAATCCAGTCAGTTAATGGTTCGCTTTTCTAAGCGAGGAGATAGAATTTTACTGACCCAACATTCTTATGTCAATACGGCTGAATCAGCTGATCCAATCAGTTTGAGTGTAGAGCAGAATAACTTTCCTCCCATACTAGGAGCCTTTGATATTGAAAATGAAGAGACCGATCGTTATCTGATACAAGTGAGTGACTATTTTAACTCTGATGGTCCTGGATTCAACATTATACGAAAAAGTCTTAAAAAGGAATACGGTCTGGGGAGTGCTGATCGCAATCGCAGTTTTATCGATACAGTAAATAGCTTTCCTGAAAATACTGAAATTAGACATACTTTGACCTATAGTGCATCCAGTCCACCAAGTGGTAATCGTGCAGGTACGCTTAGTTTTCAAATCAATCATTCCATTATTGCATTGCCTTCAGAGCTTATGCAGGTTCGCTATGAGGATCCTCGTGTAGGGTGGTTTACCCTAAGACAATACAATTACAGCTCAGAAGCCTTAAAGTCAGATGAAGTTCATTTAATTCGTCGATGGCGTTTGGTTCCTTCCGATATGGAGGCATATAAAAATGGGGAATTGGTAGAGCCAATAAAACCTATTGTATACTACCTTGACCCATCTACACCATTAAAGTGGAGGCCCTATTTTAAAAAAGGGATTGAAGATTGGAATACTGCTTTTGAAAGAGCGGGGTTTAAAAATGCAATTATTGCTAAAGACCCTCCAACTAAAGAGGAAGATCCAGACTTTAGCCCGGAAGACAGCCGCTACTCTACTGTACGTTATGTGGCTTCAACCACGCGCAATGCAACTGGTCCCAGCGTATCTGATCCGCGGACAGGTGAAATTATTGAAAGTGATATCATCTGGTATCACAACCACCTAAGATCGTATAGAAACCGCTATTTACTGGAAACTGGAGCTGCCAACCCCAAAGCGAGAACCCTTAATACAGCTGAGTCTGAAATAGGCGAAATGGTGCGACGTGTCATTTCCCATGAGATAGGACATGCATTGGGTTTACCTCACAATATGAAAGCCAGCTCAGCTTACCCAGTCGATTCGCTTCGCTCAGCAACTTTTACTCAAAAAATGGGAATTGCTACCACCATAATGGATTATGCGCGCTATAATTATATTGCCCAACCTGGAGATAAAAACATCCGCTTTGTACGCCAATTGGGACCGTACGACGATTATGCAATCGAATGGGGCTATCGATATTTTCCAAAGGAAACTTCAGAAACTGAAAAAGTTTCCTTAAAGCAAATGGTAGATGATAAAAGTATGAATCCCATTTATATGTTTGGCTATAACCGTTATGACCCAAATACTCAAACAGAAAATATTGGGGACGATCCTGTCAAAGCGAGCAACTACGGTTTAAAAAATCTAAAAGTCGTGACCCAAAATCTTGAGCCATGGACTACAGCCGAGGGGCAGTCTTATGAAGATTTGCAGGAGCTCTACAAAGAGCTGATCAGCGTGTATCGCAGGTATGTGTATCACGTCATCAAAATAGTTGGAGGGGTAAATGAAACCCTTATGAACAAAGGACAAGATAATATCCCTTACCAAAATGTTTCTGCTGAAGCTCAATATAGGGCATTGGCATTTTTAGACCGTAACTTATGGGCTACACAAAACTGGCTCCTGGATAAGGATTTACTTTCCAAAATTGAGGATTATGATGCTTTTAAAATTGTTCAAGGGCTTCAACGGGCTGCATTAAATAGAATTTTGAGTAGTACACAACTCAATCGCATGCTTTCCAATCAAACGGTCTTGGTTGGAAATGGTCTTAGTCCTGATGAGCTGCTTTCTTATTTGTATGAGAGTTTATTTAAACGCCAAAAGTCATTAGACGACTCCGTTATGGCACTTCAGGCATACTTTACCTTCCGCCTACACGAGCTTTCAGAAGACGATAAATTAAATCCAAGGGTAAAGGCCACAGTACTTTCAAGTTTGGAGAAGGTCCAAAAAAGTACAAAAAAGGGTCGCAACAACAAAAACAGTATTTATCGAAATCATTTTAAAGCCCTCTTTAAACAACTTGAATAAAACCATAATTTTTTAAAAAAAATAGCCCCTCTCTGCAACCTTTTATCAAAAGGATGCGTCTTACCATTAGAACTTACAATAATTGTGAAGATTCGAGCTTTATACCCCCAGAATCGGAACTCATCAAAAAGGTAAAGGCAGGATTAAATGTTTTTAGCGAACAACGGTTTAAACGTCCCTTTGAGAGTGGTGAAATTGTTCAAGAAGTCAACTTTAACGACTTCAACTATGGAATCAGTGGCTACCTTTCCTTCCTCTACTTAGTTACTATCCACGTAAAGCTAGAAACTTCCCCTTTATTTGCTAATCAAGTTGAGCTGTTGTATAATCCATCTTTAGGAATTCGATTTGGGATCAATTAAAAATTAAAAAACGGCCTGAACTACCTCAAAAGCTGCTTCCGCCATCCGGTTACCTTTTTCATCAAGTAATGGATTGATTTCACAAACCTCTAATGCCACAAGCTTACCACTGGCTTGAATACCTTGTATAAGCTGAATTACTTCATTAGGGTCAAATCCTTTGGATACGGGCGTTCCAGTACCGTGAGAAATCAAATCACAATCTAGCGCATCCACATCGAAAGTAACGTAAATAAGATCTACCTCAGCCATACGCTCCAAGGTTTCAGCTATACAAGTTTTAAAACTGCGCTGGCGAAGCTCATGGACTGGATAGTTTCTGATTTGCAACTTTTCTATGATGGCTGCTTCTTCATTTTCATAATCACGTAGTCCGAAATACGTCAGGTGTTCAGACTTTATTATAGGTGTTATTCCTCCCATATTCTTGAGTGTTTCCCAGTCATTAAGTGCTTGCTGTTCGACCTTATTTCGCTTGAACTCCATATTGTCATTTCCCAATGCGGCTGCCAAAGGCATTCCGTGGACATTACCAGAAGGTGTACTGTAAGGGGAATGTAAATCTGCATGGGCATCAATCCAAATTGCAGCTAGTGTCTTTTCAGGATGGGCTCTTTTGATCCCTGCTAATGAACCCAAAGCAGAAGAATGATCTCCTGAAAGTATCAATGGAAAAAAACCCTGCTCTAATGTTTCAGCAGTTGCTTCTGTCAATCGCAAGCACTGTTGAGCCACAAAACTTATCCGTTTGGCTGTACTGTTCTGGACTTTGTTATATACCGTTTCATTATGGGTCTTTATATCGCTGTACGGATAACGGTTAAAAAAATCACTAGCTGCATTTATAGCTGCAATTTCCAACGCATCTATACCCATATCTGAACCTCTGGAACCGGCACCAATATCAGATCGATTTTTTAAAACTTTTACGGGTTTCATTGAAGATCAATTTTTGTTAAAATTACAATCAAAAATAAAACTCTTTGACGTTTCCATTTTTTATATTTGATGAAATTTATATTCTATGTCCTTTTCAAATTTGTATTCATCTGGATTTAAACAACGAAACAGAGATCACTTTGCTTCTATTGTAAGAATAGCCCTTTCAGATGGTGTTATATCCAAAGAAGAAGAAGCCTTTATCAACCGGACGGCCATTAATTTAGAAATTGAAGAAGAGGAAGTTGAGACCATAATAGCCAATTTAGACAACTACCCCATCAACCCTCCATCAACTGAACAAAGACGTTTAGAAAGACTTTACGATCTTGCCCGAATGGTTTTTGCTGATCAAATAGCTGATGAAGCAGAGAAAAAAATTATGAATCGTTTGATCATTGGACTCGGTTTTCCACATGAAGAGGTGGAAGACATCATCAATCAATCTTTTGAACAAATTCAAAAAGGAAGTGATGAAGACGAGTTTGTCGCTTCTTTTAAATAAAGTAGTTTGCTTTAAGATTCGAGCTTTACCTTCATCACAATTGCCTCTCCAATTAGACCAATGCCTGCATTAAAAGTGGCGAGTGCTCCTGTTCCCCAATAAAACCAATTAAAATCATTTTGGGACTTAAAAATAATTGCCTCTCCCAAAAGAGACAAGCCTAAGCCTAAAAGCAACATTCCTCCAATTGAAAATAATAACCAGTTTACTTTGGTTTTTTTTCTTTTTGCTAAATCCATATTTGTAAAATTAATAAGGGACAAAATCCGTTAGTGTATATCCAATTTCTTCATCAGCTATCCTTTCGCTAATGTCAAAATAAATGTACGAAGGAAACCCGTATTCATCGTCATACTGAATCTCCTCAACCACTGGATTCAACTTTCGCTGCTCCTCTATATAAAGGAAAAAACCGTCTATTGTACGAAAAGAACTGTCATTTAGCTCTTCAAACGGAACACCTGCTACACTAATGACTTTGTTGTCTCGAACCTGAATACGTTTAGGTTGAGTATAGTCAACTATACAAAAACAAGTGATTTGAAGGGTGAAATCGTAATTACTAAAGCCATAGGAAGCCCATTTTTCTGCTTCTGGACCTAGGCTTGAATTGGATTTATCCTCCTTCTCACAGGATAGAGTTATGCACAATAAAAATAGTAAAGCGAAAAAGGGACTGTATTTCATAATATCAATTTAAGTAGCTAGGGCAATTATTATGCTATTAAAAAGAGGATACTAGGCTTCTAATCTCTTTGACCTAAAGTAAGATGTCAATGCCAATACTGCAACAAATACTGTAGAATAATATACAAAGTTAGGTGTAATGATTTTGTCTCCACTAGCATAAGAATGAAGGCCAACCAGATAAAAATTAACACCAAAGAAAGTCATTAAAATACTGGCAAAGGCGACTATGCTCATCAAATTAAAAATCCAAGGACCACGAAGGCCTGGAATTAATCGCATATGAATAACTAAAGCGTAAACCATTATACTAATTAAAGCCCAAGTTTCTTTAGGATCCCATCCCCAATAACGTCCCCAACTCTCATTAGCCCACATACCTCCTAAAAAGTTTCCAATAGTAAGCATAATAAGTCCAACTGTCAAAGCAAGCTCGTTAATGATGGTCAGTTCTTTGATTTGAAGTTTGATTTTCTTTTTATTCCTTGATGAAGCGATAATCATAAGCAATAAGGAAACAGCCCCAATGATCATACCCAAAGCTAGAGGACCATAACTTCCGACAATTACAGCCACGTGTATCATGAGCCAATAACTATCCAAAACTGGTTGTAAATTTGCAATAGCTGGATCCATCCAGTTCCAATGTGCTATCATAAGTATCATTCCGACAACAAATGCTGTTGAAGCCATAGTTAGTGGTGACTTTCTTCCAAAGACCAATCCAAAAAACTGGGTTGCCCAAGCTACATAAATCATGGATTCATATGCGTCACTCCATGGTGCATGGCCCGATATAAACCAACGAGCTGCCAATCCTCCAGTATGGAGAATAAACAACAGAAGTAAGATGATTTTAAATGCTTGTACCAGCCATGAAATTAGTCTGTTTGATTTAAATATTTGTACAATGAGGATTACAAAAAAGAGGGTACCAGCGTAAATATACCAGCTGTAGAGTTTCTTAAAAATATCGTATTTATTGTAAAGTATTTCTGCCTTTACTTTGTCTTTAGAGGGCAGTACTTCACTCCCAAATTTCTTTTGGAAACCATAAACACTCTCTAATAAATTATCTGCCTGGCTGTAGTCTCCATCTTGCTGGGCCAGTCGCAATGACTGAAAATAGAGCGGTAAGATGTTTTTGACATAAAGTGAATCCTTAGCTTTAAAATTAGCTTCATTCAACTCAGGATAGGAAACCCATTTATTGTTTGGGTCATTTGGAACAGGAAAAATACGCATGATTTTTCCTTCTAATGCAGAGTACAATAAATTGACACGTTTATCGACTTCAATAAAATCCTTTTGGAACTGATTGGGTACGGCAGCCCTGTAGGCTTCCTCCAATTGAGTCGCTATTTTATAGTTCCCCTCTGTATCAAAAAATGAGAGTAAAGGAGCATACTTTTCCTTTTTCCCCATTGATGTAAGCCTTCTCAAACTATCATTCCCTCTTTTTAAATAAATCATAGGTACGTTATACCAAACTGCAGGAGTATTCATGATGGAAAGTAAAACCTGATCTGAATTCAATCCTTTATAAGTATCTGACTTGCTTACTTTACGCAATAATTCAGAAGAAAATGTATTGGCAGGCTTCATCCTCCCACCTGAATCTTGTATAATAAGTGAACCAAATTTTTCAGCATGTTCTAGTGAAAAGGCATCTGCAAGTATAATTGAATCAAAGTCAATCGCAGCTTGTTGAGTATGGTTTTGATCTTGCGCTTTAGCATTATAACTTGACAAAACAAAAGCTAAAATCACAATAGCAAGTGATTTTTTCTTTAGATTAATTTTATCTAAACTACGAGAAAGGTCTTTAAATCGAGTTTTACCGATAAAGAAAATCCCAATCATACTGAGGTACAACAACATATAGCCTGCATAAGTCAAATAAGTTCCCCACCAATCATGATTGACAGAGAGTATGGTTCCCTTTTCATCAGGATTAAAAGAAGCTTGAAAAAATCGATAGCCCTTGTAGTCCAAAACATGATTCATATAAATATCATAGTCAAATACCTCCTCATCTTCAACGGTAATCTTACTCATAAATGACGCATAGCTATTTTCAGTACCTGGATATTTTTCTGCAATAAAATCGTTTAAGCGAATGGCAAAAGGCAACTCAACTGGGAGTGAGCCAAATTGAAGGTAGAAATCCAAACCTCCAACACTTAATTGTTTGGGGTCATTGGTAACTCCTTTTCCGCCAAGCAAAGTAATCAATCTCGTTTCTTCAGCAGTACTCACCTCCAATCGTAAGGCATTTTGAACAGCTTCACCCTGAGTTTCTGCCTTTACAATATCAAACTTACCTCGAAGTGCAGGTTCTGGAATTACAAATTGAAAATTGGGTAAAGTGTATAGTGATCTCAGTTGAAGTGTAGTTTCTTCATTGGCCTTTATTATTCCTTGAAATTGATCCGCCATCCTTATAAACTGACCTGCAAAAGGAGAATCAATTGAATAAAGTCCATTTTCAAGTTTGATGTTAATTGCTCCGTCTTGTCTTTTGTTCAGGGTAAAAAGAATATTGTGAATATTTACAATCTCTCCCTCTTTGATATAGTGATCATGACGATTGCCATCACCTGCTTCAACAATTTTTAAATAGCGTTCACCGGTCTCATCTAAAACTAAACCCTCTGTGGCATTTTCCATAAAGTCAACATAGCAAATGCTGAATTGTTGACCGTTAAAATCGTTTTCCCAACAGAAATTATTGTTAACGTGTTCTGAAAGCAAAAGGTCACTCTCAAGTTTTTTTCTTCTTGGCTGACCATTGATATCTCCGTCTACAAAAACTGTGAGGTAAGTTTTCTCAGAAAGAAACTGATTTTCCGTTACACCTTCTCTTATGGGCATGACACCCTCATAACCAAAATAGCGTGTGACAAAAGCTCCCAATAAAATCAACAAAAAAGACAGATGAAGTGCGAGCACTGCCCATTTTTCTTTTCTCAAAAGGCGATATTTGAAAATATTACCAAAAAAGTTAATAGCCATTAAAACCATCAAGAACTCAAACCACCAAGCATTGTATATCCAAATTTTTGCAGTATCAGTACTGTACCAAGTTTCAATAAAAGTCCCAAAAGCCATGGCAGTGGGATAAAGTAAAAATAATAAGGCAGTTAAGCGTGTAGAAAAAAGTAAATTTACTAAGCGATCTTTCATCAAAAACGGCATCAATCAAGCTACAAATATACAGTATGTATGCTAAATAAAAGAACTGAAGACGTTTAAAAAGTAAATTACACGCCAGTAAAATAAGCTCAAAAAGAAAATTTTAAAATAAAAAAATAAAGCTTGTTATTTTGGCATTTGACCTGAAATACTAGTCAGATAAAACTTACCCCACCACCAAAATCACTTATCAGGAACATTTGGGAAAAATCAAATATACTAATCCTTTAAAGAATTATGTTTTAAACTGCAAATTATATACAAGATAAAAGAATGATTACTAGAGGTGTGAGTAAATAAAAGTGACTGAGATAGAATTCTTGAATAAATTTGTAAAGTTTCATGAAGTAGGATTTGGTTCCATACAAACAATGAATTTATCTCAGAAAAAAGAATGAAATTTTGGATATTCCACCTTATAAGATCCGTCTGAATAACTTACAGTATTAAAATATAAATCGATTTAAAGTTTAGACTGCTCCCTTTGGTTTTATTATTTTTACATCAATCTATGAGACTATCTTTAATTGGTTCAGGGAAGCTAGGACAACAACTCTATCGAATATTTTCAGAATGTGCTGAAATTGAATTGGTTCAATGGATGGATCGTTCTGCTACTGAGTCCTCAACTGCTGAAGGCATATCAATTGTAAAACAAGTTGAAGAGTTGCTCGAAGTTGATGGTTTCCTACTCGCAGTCAATGACGAAGTTATAGAAATGCTTGCCGCTAAGCTTCCAAAAAATTCTCTAGTAATTCACACTTCAGGAGCTACTGAAATAAGTGTTTTTTCAGATCACAATCGGAGGGGTATTTTTTATCCTATCCAAAGTTTTAGTTACGAGCGTAGTGTAACCTTTTCAGAGCTCCCTATAGGGATAGAAGCTTCCAACAGCAAGGATTTAAAATTTTTAGAAAAACTAGCCTTAGCGATTCAAGCAAAGCCTGTTCATCTGGATTCAGCTCAACGAAAAGCCCTACACCTTTCGGCTGTTTTGGTCAATAATTTCAGCAATCATCTTTTTACAGAGGCAGCACAAATATGTGAAGAAAATAAAATTCCTTTTGAGCTGCTAAAACCGCTCATCAAGGAAACCGTTGATAAATTGGATGATTTGAGTCCCAAAAGGGCACAAACTGGACCAGCATTAAGGGAAGATCGTAAAACCATAAGTGCTCACCTCAGTATGATTGAAAACTCAGAATTAAAGAAACTTTACACGCTTTTTACAAACAGCATCACTAATCACTATAAAAATGAAAAACTATAAACATCTGTTGCCAAAAATCAGGACCTTTATTTTCGATGTAGATGGTGTACTTACCGATGGAAAAATTTTAATCAATTCTGACGGTGAATTACTTCGTTCTTTTGACACCAAAGACGGTTATGCGATGAAATGCGCACTTGTTAAAGGATTTAAAATAGCAATTATCACAGGTGGGCGAAATGAAGCCGTTCGTGAACGTTTTAAAGAATTAGGGGTTATTGATATTTATCTCGGTACCCACCACAAACTAGACGCTTACCAAGACCTTATGGATAATTACAATCTCAATCCAGAAGAAATTCTATATATCGGTGACGATATACCTGACATCCCTGTGATGGAAAAAGTAGGCCTCGGTTGCTGCCCAGCTGATGCTACCTCTGATGTAAAAGCAATAGCAGACTATGTCTCCCACAAAAAAGGAGGAGAGGGCTGTGTTCGAGAACTGATTGAACAGGTGTTAAGAGTACAAGGAAAATGGAGTTTAGACATAGGAGCGGGTAAAGATTAAATAGCATGAATATAAAGTCTTACGAAATTATTCTAGCTTCAGGCTCCCCAAGAAGAAGAGCCTTTTTTGAGGATATGGGAATTCCTTTCACTCAAAAAGTCATTCTAGTTGAGGAAGTTTTTCCCAAATCACTTTCAGGTAAAGCCATAGTAGAACATCTTGTCAAATTGAAAGCAGAACCTTTTAAGTCAATCATTAAAAAAAAGCAGCTTGTAATTACCGCAGATACTATTGTTTGGCATCAAAACCAATGTCTAGGCAAACCCAAAAATAAAAGAGAAGCTGAACAAATGCTCAGTACACTTTCGGGAAGTACCCATCAAGTCATGACAGCGGTTGGATTTTTACAAAAAGACAAATGGGACAGTATTTGCTGTAGTTCAAAAGTACGTTTTGCCAAACTCAGCCCCAAGGCAATTGAAGAGTATATCGCTACTGGTTCCCCCATGGATAAAGCAGGAGCTTACGGAATCCAAGACTCGTTTGGAATGCTTTACATTGATTCAATTCAAGGAAGCTATACGAATATCATCGGCTTACCAGTGGCCCAAGTGCTAAAAAAATTAGAAGAAATTTTAAAGAATTGAGAATCATTTTAAAAAATCCAATACCTTCATACACATGAAACATCTAATCATTTGTTTATTGGCATTGATTTTAGGATGCCAATCCCCAACAAACAGTTCAACTTCAGATCAAGACTTTCGCCTTACTTCAGATTTAAAAAACTATTGGTTTGACGGAACTGCTGAAATCAGTAGTTTTAAACTTGTTCAATCGCGTTATGGCGAGGCCCGAGAGGGTGAAGCCGTTTTAATCTTCGTTACAGAAGATTTTCTTACCAATGAGCAGGTTAAAGCAAATCAAAAATCTGAGAAATCGAAAGCTGTTTTAAAGCTGAATCGAACTAAAAACTTTGTGACGGGTATTTATCCATACTCCATCATGAATAGTTCATTTACCTATCTGGAAGAAAAGGATCCTTTAGCAAAAATAACAACTTCAATTCAAGAGTGGTGTGGTCAGGCTTATATTCAACTCAACAAAAAAAATAGACTTCAAATAGAGAGTCATTCCTACTTTGAAGGAGAAGCAGATCAAAATATCAATCTAAAAAATGGTCTTACTGAAGACGAGTTATGGCATTGGATTAGAACAAATCCTGAACTTCTTCCTCAAGGAGAGTTGGAGGTACTTCCAGCCTTTGAGTATTTAAGATTGCATCATAGACCTATAAAATTTTATCCTGCAAGAGCAATAGTTGAAGTCAATGAAGATTATTATAGCTATCAGCTGAGTTATAAAGAGTTAAATCGTAAGCTGAAAATTGATTTTGAAAAAACAGCTCCTTACCAAATAATCGGTTGGCAAGAGATTGATTTAAATGACAAAAACAAAACAACTACTGCTAGTAAATTTAAAACAGTAAAACTATCTTATTGGAAACTCAATCATCTAGGAGATGAGCGTTTTAGGGACTCACTAGGATTAAACTGAGAACCATGCGATATATATATATTACTCTGTTCTTTTTTAGTGTACAGTTTATTTTTCCACAGAGTAGTGGTGAGATTTATAAGCGTTTAAAAAAATTCAACACCTTAAGCTCGGTACTCTATGTAGCTGCTCATCCCGATGATGAAAATACCCGATTGATTTCATTGTTTTCCAATCACTACAATACCCGAACAGCATATTTATCCATGACCAGAGGTGATGGAGGACAAAATCTGATTGGAACTGAACTCAGAGAAAGTTTAGGACTCATTCGAACTCAAGAACTTTTGGGGGCTCGAAAAATAGATGGTGGTCAGCAGTTTTTCACTACAGCCAATGACTTTGGGTATTCCAAAAATCCAACAGAGACCCTGAGTGTTTGGGATAAAAAAGAAGTGCTTTCTCAAATTGTTTTTAGAATTCGACAATTTAAACCCGATATCATTATTCATCGTTTTGATCACAGAACTCCGGGGAGTACTCACGGACACCATACCAGCTCAGCCATGTTAAGCGAAGAAGCTTTTCATCTTGCAAATGATCCCAACGCCTTCCCCGAACAATTGGACAAAGTTACTTTATGGCAACCCAAAAAACAGTTTTACAACACTTCTTGGTGGGCATACGGAAGTAGGGCGCGTTTTGAAGCAGCAGATAAGTCAAATATGATTGCATTAGAAAGCAACCCCACCGATTTTGTATTAGGTCGAACCAATGCTGAAATTGCTGCAAAAAGTAGAAGTCAGCACAAATCTCAAGGGTTTGGAAGTTCACCCCAGTTGGGAAGTCAATTGGAATATTTGGAGTGGATAAATGGTGAAAAGCCTACTGCAGACAATCCCCTCTCTGGAATCGATACCAGTTGGAAGCGAATAAATGGTGGAGAGCAAATTCATGAACTAACTAAGCGCCTCTTAGAAAATTTTGATTTTCAAACACCTCACAATAATGTAGCGGACTTACTCAAAATATACAATGAGGTTTCTTCTATTGAAGATACCCATTGGCGGTTGATCAAAAAAGAAGAACTTATCCAAATCATAAAGGATTGTCTCGGTCTGCGATTAGAGTTTAACAGTCGAGTTCCAACGGGAGTTGCTAGAAACAAACTCAGCACTTCATTAAGGGCTATCAACCCCAGTCCTCTTAAGGTTACTTTAGAGGAAATCGAGGGTGCGTTAAAACTAAAAGTCAATACTCCTCTAGAGACAAACCTTAGCTGGGAAGAAAACCTTTCATTTAAGTTACCGGATAAAATAACCACCCCTTACTGGCTCACAGAAAAAGGAAGCTTGGGTAATTACAAAGTCTCAAATCCAGACCTAAAAGGTCTGGCTGAAACCCCCAATCCGATTCGAGCTGTTTTCAATTTGAATATAGAAGGAACACCTATACCTATTGACATTCCATTGACTTACCGCACTACAGATCGTGTAGAGGGTGAGGTTGTTGCTGATTTTCAATTATTGCCAGGACTTACTACACAATTGAGCAACGAGATTTATTTTTTTGAAAGTGAAGCCTCAAAGATACTCCGCCTTAAGGTGCAAGCCCATACTGCGGTTGATGATGGAATTGTCAAGCTTCATGTCCCTAAAGGATGGAGCGTAAACCCAAAAGATCAAAAATTAATCTCCTTGGCTTCTGGTGCTACTGCTGATTTTAAATTTCAAGTCTCCCCACCCAAAGGAAATGCTACTGGACAATTTTTTGCTAGTGTATCGAGTAATAGCAAGACTTATCAGATGAAGCTTACCGAAATAGACTACCCACATATCCCTAAACAATACCTCTTAGAACCCAATACATCTAAAGGGGTTAAAATCAATTTTAAAACCAAGGTAAAAGAAGTTGCTTACCTCAAAGGAGCAGGAGATAAGGTCGCTCAAAGTCTTCGGAATATTGGAATAAAGGTTACCGAATTCGGTATGGATGAGTTGCGATTAGAAAACATCACTCCCTTCCCCACTCTTATTGTAGGGATACGCGCATTTAATGTCCACAAGGATTTAGCCTTTAAAAATAAAATTCTTTGGGAGTATGCGAATCAGGGAGGGACGATCATTGTCCAATACAATACCAGTAGAGGGCTTGATTCGTCAATTGTAGCTCCCTATCCCATCAGTTTGTCCCGTGATCGGGTCACTGACGAAAATTCTGAGGTTACTTTTTTAAATAAACAGCATCCCATATTCAACAGTCCGAATCCAATTTCAACGGATGATTTTGAAGGTTGGGTTCAAGAACGCGGCTTGTATTTTGCATCGACTTGGAGTAGTGAATTGACTCCACTGCTTTCGATGAATGATAGTAGAGAAACTCCAAAAAAAGGAAGCTTACTGGTTGCCGATTACGGCAAGGGTAAGTTTATTTTTACTGGGCTTAGTTTTTTTAGAGAGCTTCCCGCTGGAGTTCCCGGAGCGTTCCGTCTTTTTGCCAATCTTATTTCTTACGGAAAATGAAACAAAGTACCTACATCATCTTAATTGGCTCTAATGTCCTCTATTGGGTACTGTTTTATTTATTTATGCAAAACTACAGTTAATGCAGCTACTCGATTGGATCATTTTGGTTGCAACTCTAGCCTTCATTGTACTTTATGGTGTTTGGAAAAACAATAGTCATAAAAACATTAACGATTACCTCAAAGGAGGCAACCAAGCCCGTTGGTGGACAGTAGGACTTTCTGTCATGGCAACCCAAGCTAGTGCAATTACTTTTCTTTCCACCCCAGGGCAAGCTTATCATGATGGTATGGGCTTTGTTCAATTTTATTTTGGACTGCCTTTTGCTATGTTGCTCATTTGCTTGTTTTTTATTCCAGTATATCACAGATTAAAAGTTTATACTGCCTACGAATTTTTAGAGAATCGATTTGATCTTAGTGTTCGAACACTTACCGCTATTTTATTTTTGGTACAACGAGGACTAGCTGCGGGAATTACCATTTACGCACCCTCAATTATTTTAAGTGTGGTCTTGGGTTGGGATTTAAAGATATTGGTTGTGCTGGTTGGTGTACTGGTAATTTCCTATACAATGATCGGGGGGACCAAAGCAGTAAATGTCACTCAAAAGCAGCAAATGTTTATCATTTTTTTAGGGATGTTTCTCGCTTTTGGATTTATTTTAAATCGTTTTCCCGAAGGAATTGGCTTTTCAGAAGCCCTCTCCATTGCAGGAAATGCAGGTAAGCTCAATATTATCGACTTTAGTATTGACCTCAATAACCGCTATACTTTTTGGAGCGGTTTAACAGGAGGTTTGTTTTTAGCACTCTCCTATTTTGGTACCGACCAATCCCAAGTGCAACGCTATCTATCGGGTAAGTCTGTAAAAGAGAGTCAGATGGGACTCATTATGAATGGAGTACTTAAAGTGCCTATGCAGTTTTTTATCCTTTTGGTTGGGGTCATGGTATTTGTTTTTTATCAATTTGAACCTGCACCACTTCATTTTAACCCCAAGGTTATTGCTGCAGTAAAATCCTCTGCTAAAGCAACAGAATTCAATCAGCTAGAAAAAGAAAATTTAGAAGTTCAGCTTCAAATAAAAACCGCTTTACTTCAGGGAGAGGAAAAGCTTGTTGCGCTAAGTAAACAAAATTTAAAGCAGCGAGAAGACGCAAAGGAAATCATTGCGATAGCTGCACCTAATCAAGAAATTAATGACAAGGATTATGTCTTTATTAGTTTTATCTTAAAATACCTCCCAACAGGGCTGATTGGTCTTTTGTTGGCAGTGATCTTTTCAGCTGCAATGAGTTCCACTGCATCTGAACTCAACGCGCTAGCCGCAACATCCACAGTTGACCTCTACCAAAGAAACAGGGGTGGTCAATCTCCGGCACACTATGTCAATGCCTCCAAAGGGTTTACAATACTTTGGGGTGTTATTGCAATTTTATTTGCTAGTGTAGGAAGTCTTTTTGAAAATCTAATCCAGTTGGTGAACATCATAGGCTCAATATTTTACGGAAGCATTCTAGGGATATTTCTGATTGCAATTTTTATTAAAAGCATCAAAGGGAAAGCGGTCTTCTGGGCGGCTATACTTTCTGAAGGTATCATCATCACACTCTTTCTTTTTGAGGTTGTCAGTTTTTTATGGCTTAATGTAATCGGAGCTGTACTTACTGTTTTATTCGGACTGATCTTCCAAAATTTATTTAAAGAATATTCAAAAGCATCTTACACTGATGCTTAAAAACACTGAAAATTTAAAGGATAAGCAAGTCGCGGTGATTGGTGGAGGTGCTGCTGGATTTTTTGCCGCAATCTCAGCAAAAACTCATCATCCAAGGGCGACAGTAAGCCTTTTTGAGAAAACTTCTAAAGTACTAGCGAAAGTCAAGGTTTCTGGAGGGGGTCGGTGCAATGTCACCAATGGTAATCACGATGTAAATAGTTTGGTAGATGCATATCCTCGTGGTGGAAAACAATTAAAAAATATCTTTTACAATTTCAGTACCCAAGATACCTTCAACTGGTTTGAAAGTCGAGGTGTAGCACTTAAAACTGAAGCTGACGGTAGAGTATTCCCAGTCTCCAATAGCTCCCAAACCATTGTTGATTGTTTGTTGTTTGAAACAGAAAAACTGGGAGTCTCTATTCAATACAATAAAGCTGTAAATAAACTTCAAAAAAAAGGAGAGGGATGGGAGATTAGCTTTAATAATTCTGAATCCAGTACTTGTTTTGATGCAGTAATAATTTCCACTGGCGGGAATCCTAAAGAAAAAGGCTTTGAATGGTTAAAAAAATTAGATCATAAAATTCAAAGTCCTGTACCTTCATTATTTACATTCAATATTCCCAAAGAACCAATAACCCAACTGATGGGCCTAGCTGTCGATTCAGTTCAGTTAAAAATCAAAGGGGAAAAAATACTCACAAAAGGGCCATTGCTGATAACGCATTGGGGATTTAGCGGTCCGGCAATACTTGTGGCCTCTTCTCGAGGAGCACGAAGTCTGGCGGCACTTGACTATCAATTTGAAATCGAAGTCAACTGGCTTCAAGAACAAAACACAGCGCTTTTATACGATGAGCTTCAGGGTGTAATCCAACTAAACCCTCAAAAAACTATAAGCAATCAAAAAGGCTTTAATCTCCCTCAAAGGCTTTGGCAATTCCTTGTTGAAAAGGCAGATATTCCTAAGGATAAACGTTGGAACGAACTCGGAAAGAAAAAAGCGCGACAATTGGTTGAACTGCTTACTCATGACAGTTATACAGTATCAGGAAAAACAACTTTTAAAGAAGAATTTGTAACCTGTGGAGGTGTGGATTTAAAGAGTATCGATTTAAAAACACTTCAAAGTAAAACAGCTGGAGGTCTTTATTTTGCTGGTGAAGTCTTGGATATCGATGCAATAACTGGTGGCTACAATTTTCAAGCAGCTTGGAGTACAGGGTTTATTGCTGGAAAATTAGGTTGAGAATAATGTAAGGAGTTATTAAACCAAAAAAATAAATATTCTAAAAAAAGAAGTTGGATTTGTAGAGAGTTGAAGTTTTGCGCCTTAGGCGTAACTTTAAATCCCGTCCGCCTCAGGAGGATAATGAATCCTAAAAAAGACCTTACATCACTGTAAAGTCTTTTTTTCTGTAGCGAGAGGGAGACTTGAACTCCCGACCTCCGGGTTATGAATCCGACGCTCTAACCGGCTGAGCTACCTCGCCATTTAGGTTGGCAAATATAAAAACATAATCCGCTACGAACAACCTTTTGAAAATATTTTAAAATTAATATGGTCCTTAATGTTTTTTCAATATATTGGATGCAGATTATTCATCTATGAGCATCAAAAAAAGTTTTTCTTTAGAATACGATTTCCACGCATCCCCCCAACTGTTGTTTCAATACCTTTCTACCCCTTCTGGGCTATCAGAATGGTTTGCAGATAACGTTAATTCGAGGGGAGAGCAATTTACTTTTATTTGGGATGATTCTGAGGAAACCGCTTTACTGTTACAAAAAAAAAATAACGATAAAGTCAAATTTCAATGGCAAAACGATGAGGAAGATGACGAGGATTATTATTTTGAATTTAAGATTCAGGTAGACGAAATCACCAAAGATGTCTCTTTAATAGTCACTGATTTTGCAGAGGAAGACGAGCTCGAAGAATCTAAAATGCTTTGGGATAATTTGGTCTCAGACTTAAAACAAGTTTTAGGCGCTAGCTAATTTGTCGCATGATCAACTCTGACGGTACATTGATTTCGAGTTTTAGCGAAATTCCTGCTGACCTTATTCAAAAGCTTCATTCCGAATTTCGAATCACAGAAAAGTTACGTTACCAAAAGGGTAAAATTCTCTTTTGGGAACAACATTATTTTAGGATGATCGCTAGTCTTAGAAGACATCGATTCGAAATACCCATTACCTACACCATGGAGTACCTCCAAGCTGAAATTGATAAATTGATGGTAGCGGAAACCTCAACCTCAAATAATGCTTTAATTCACTTTCAATTCCTCCCTTATCAAGACACTATTGCCTTTTTGATGAGTATAGCTCAAGTAGCTGCTTTGGATCAAACTGAGCCTTCACAAAACTATGATCTTGATCTATTTAAAGAGGCTAGTGTTCAAGCGAGCAATCTGTCAAATCTTTCTACGACTAACAAAACGGTCTTTACCATTGGTAAGCGATATGCAGAAGAAAACGGTCTTGATGATTGCATATTATTAAACGATAAAAAAAATCTTGTAGAGACGCTTCAAGGCAGTTTATATCTTTTTCAAGAAAATAAAATACTCACACCAAATTTAGAATCGGGCTGTCAGGATTTCACTTTTCGTACTGCTTTTAATGAATGGTTACTTAAAGGTACAGCAGGACTAGAATTGTTAGAACAACCAATCAATCCATTTGAACTACAAAAATCAAAAGAACTTCTCGTCCTTTCAATAGAATATGGAGGTCAAAGCATCACTCAATACCGTAAAACATCTTATAATTCGTTACAATCCCAAAAAGTATATAGGACATTTATCGATCAGTTGGATTAATTTGAAAGTGGGTTTTCAGGTGCATTAGACCAGATTAAAAAACGACCACCCATAGCTCTCATTTGGTTTTTCCAAAAATCTTCACTGGAATTGTCCATCCAATCTATGACTTCTTCAGAGTCAATTACTGCCCAAGAATCCTCCTTGATTTCAGATTCAAGTTGCCCTTCTGACCAACCGCTATACCCCAAAAAAAATCGAATTTGAGTTGGATTAACTTTCTTTAACTCGAGTAGTTTTAAAACAGATTCAAAATCGCCACTCCAATGCAAATCCCCATCAATATGAAGGCTTTTTGGGATCTGATCGCCTAGCTTATGAACGAAAAACAGATTATCTTGTTCAACAGGACCCCCGTAATACATTGGAAACGGTGAGCTTACATTCTCCATTAACTCATCGAGTGTATACTCTAATTTTTTGTTGATAATAAAGCCAACAGTTCCAGTAGTTTTACGATCAACCATAAGAATTCCAGAGCGCCTAAAGTTATAATCGCTAATAATGGTTGGTGTTGCTATAAGAAAATCACCTGCTTTCATCTTAAAACTAAAGTATAAAAAAAGCTCCACTAGGGAGCTTTAATTTAATATTGTCGGTTGTAATTAGTTTACTGAACTTGATAATTCAGCACCCGCTTTAAACTTCACAACATTTTTTGCAGCAATTTTAATTGTTGCACCTGTTTGTGGGTTTCTTCCATCACGGGCAGCTCTTTTAGAAACTGACCAAGATCCAAATCCTACTAGAGATACGCGTCCACCCTTTTTTAGAGTTCCACCTACACTACCTAGGAAAGATTCTAATGCTTTTTTTGCTGCTGCCTTTGAGATGCCAGCATCTGCCGCCATTGCATCTATTAATTCTGTTTTGTTCATAATTATTAATTTATAAGGTTATACAACAAATTTATATGGATTTTCAAAAGACCAAAGGAAAAACTCGCTAAATCCTTGATTTTGTTGATAAGTAGACTGTTTTGTTGATAATGCTGGATATTTATTCAATAAACTCTAGCATCAACCTCAATGTTATAGCCGTTCAATAAAGCTTTTACGTCCATTCTTTTTTTGTTTGGAAGTTGAATTTCTTTACAAATAAGATAGCCTTCAGAGTTTGCGATCATTAACTTCGAATCTTTGACTACTAGGGATCCATTTTCCTCCTTGGGTGTTTCATAAAGTACCTCCGCGTCGAAGATTTTAATTCTTAATTCTTGCTCTCTATTTTTTAAATACGTCCAAGCACCTGGATAGGGATTAAGTCCTCGAATATGATTGACTAGTTGTTCTAAAGTTGAAGTCCATTGAATTTGGGTGTTTTCAGTATTAAGTTTGGGAGCCACTCTTGTATGCTCCACATCTAACTGCTTCTGGGCGGTAATGGTTTTATTGGAGAGCTGGATAAGGGTTGCTGCCAGAAGAGGAGCCCCAATTTCAAGCAATCTGTTGTGAAGAGTTTCAAAATTATCCTCAGGAACTATAGAAGTAGTCTCTTTCATTAAAACGGCGCCAGAATCGATTGCCTCATCAATTAAGAATGTAGTTAATCCTGTTTCTGTTTCTCCGTTGATTAAAACCCAATTGATCGGTGCAGCACCTCTGTAATCTGGTAAAAGTGAGGCGTGTAAATTTATGGTTCCTAAGTGGGGAAGGTTCCAAACTACCTTGGGTAACATACGAAAGGCTACTACGGCATAAACCTCAGCTTCTAAAGCCTGAAGTTGGACAATAAACTCTGGACTTTTTAAGTTGGTGGGTTGTAGGACTTCGATTTTTTTGGCAATTGCATACTCTTTTACCGCTGAATGAGTCATCTTTTTACCTCTACCTGCCTTTCGATCTGGAGCTGTAACAACTCCTTTTACAGTAAACTCTGTTTCTACAAGATGTGCCAAGCAATAACGAGCGAATTCAGGTGTGCCAAAAAAAACTAGAGTGGGTAGCGTGTGTTTATTCATCAATCCAATAAAATTTGTGCTGGGGATTTTTTATTATTTGCTGCTTTTGCGTCAATACGGCAAAAAGTGCTTCTAAAGCTTTGGGCTCAAAATACAACTTTTGCTTGAGCTCCTTTATTGAATGCGGTTGCTTTTTAAGTAATTTAATGACTTTTGATTCAAAATCTAGACAGGCATCCAAATCTGTCTTGCAAGAGACCGAGGAACATTGGTGGCAATTGGATCGCTTGGTTTCACCAAAATAATCGAGTATAAAATTCCGTCTACATTTTTTCTCTTCCCTAACAAAGGAGATTATAGAATCAAGTTTTACTACTTTCTGCTTTTTTAACTTTTTAAGTAATTTTTTTGCAGGTCCTAGAGTATATTGATCTTCTCGAGGAACTTGAAAAGTGAGATATAGCTTGTTAGCAGTATCGGTATACTCTATAAGATTTTCTTGTTGTAGCTGATAGAGTGCTGATTGAAGGCGGTCTTTGGAAAGACGGAGAGCATTACAGATAGTTTGGTGCTTTACACGAACTGCTTCGATAAAAAAGTGAGCATACTGGCGCATCAAATAATCTATTACTCTTGCTGATGTCGTCCCTGATTCAGTAAAGTTCTGAGCCCTTTCTGGTGAACTTTTCGATTTTATTCGAAGTTCCTTTGCTTTGGAAACATACCAATTCAAAACTCCTGTTTTCTCAAGTTGAATTAGGCATTGATGTAATTTTTTTTCAGTATGCTGGTAGTGTTTACAATATTCCCTCACATCTAAAGAGTAGGTTTGGTATTGAACTTCGCCATAGGAAATTTGAAAAAAATTGCATAAATCTTTATAAACCTGTTTGAGTTCTTTTTCTTGAGGAATTTGATCCAAAATTTTCTGTTCCAGCTCGAGTAAGTCTCTCTGATTATATAGCAAAAAGCTATTGGACGCCGAACCATCTCGCCCTGCTCTCCCACTCTCTTGGTAATAATTTTCTATACTGTCAGGTATACTAGTATGGATTACTGTTCTGACATCAGCTTTGTCAATACCCATTCCAAATGCAGTAGTTGCAACCATATGGTTTATTACCCCTTCTTGCCAGGCTTTTAATCGTGCTTTCTTTTGTGAAGTCAACAAGCCTGCATGAAAATAGGTGGCCTTATGTTCGTTTTGATTTAAAAATTCGGCTATTAGCTCGGTCTGCTTTCTTGAATAACAATAAATGATGCTACTCCCTTTATAGTTATTTACTAATTGAAGTACTGTGGTAAACTTATCCTCGGTATTCCAAACTTTATAAGCAAGATTGACTCGTTCATAAGAAGCCTTAAAATTTGAAGGTGATTTTAATCCTAAATGAATTTCAATATCCTTTTTAACTTCCACGGTGGCAGAAGCTGTTAGTGCCAATATAGGTGTCTGAGGAAAAGCCTCTCTCAACAAATTGATTTTTCTGTAAGATGGACGAAAATCGTGTCCCCATTCAGAAATACAATGAGCTTCATCCACAGCAATTAATGAAATAGGGGCACTTTTTATTTGCTGTAAAAAAGAGGGGTTGCCCAAACGCTCTGGAGAAACAAAAACTACTTTATAATTACCGTAAAGTGCATTGTCTAATTGTTTTGAAAGACTCAGTCCTTTGGTGTCTGATTCAAAATACATGGCTTTTATCCCTAATTCTTTTAACTTACTTACCTGATCCTCCATAAGGGCAATCAAAGGAGAAACAACCAAAGAAAAACCCTGATTCATCAGTGCAGGAAGTTGATAACAAAGAGACTTTCCACCACCAGTAGGAAGTAAGGCGAGTGTGTCTTTTTTAGCTAAGACCGAATCTATAATATCTTCTTGAAAAGGTCTGAATGCATCGAAACCCCAATAGGATTTTAAAACTGCTTTTTTATCCATGCAATCTTAATTTGTCTTTAATAAAAGAAATTCTCGATGCCACAGTATCTTGAGGAACATAAATTATCTTATGGGATTGTTTGTAAACTTCTTCAATAAATGAAAAATAATGAATTGCTTCTTCAAAACTTTCTTTGCGCTGTTCGTCTTCTGTGTAAATATCTTTCCAAGGACTCAGTAAGAAAACTAAATCATACTGAAATTCAGTGACTCTTTTCTCCCATGACTTCGTATCCTTCCCTATGGCTTTAAGGTATGCGTAAATATCGTGTATACCCCTGTCAAAAAAAACATAAGGAGACTCCGTGTCCAGTTTGTACAAATCTTTGTATTGCTTCTTTCTTCCCGTAAAAAGTGCTTCGCTAAACAGATAGGGATCTGAAAGGAAATAACGATTTTTTCCTTCGTTTTTTGCTTTCTCAATCAAAGTCCTAGAATATTCATCAAAAGTGCTGTATCCTAGCTTGTTCAAACTATTGATGAGGGTTGTTTTACCCGATCCAGGACCTCCACTAATGACTATTCTTTTTTTTTTCATAAAAGCAAAAAAAATAAAACCGTATCTTTATACAAAAGTAAAACCTTGGCGCAAACCCAACCGCAGTCTGACGATTTTTATTCTCGATTTTATGACCAACTACTTGAATCACAAGTATGGCCTGGTGTTTATTTATTCAAATTTATTGTAAAAGCTGAATCCGAGCATCTAATTACTTTAAAATCGTATTTTGACAATTATAAACCTCAGTTTTCTGAAAAGCAATCCAGTAAAAAAACCTTTACCAGTTTAAGTGTTAAGGTCAAAATGGAAACTCCAGACAACGTGATTCAAATCTACAAGAAAGCCAGTGCCTTAGAGGGAATTATTACCCTCTAATTTTAACAAAAAACAACAGAATTCGATAGAATTTATTATTTTGCAACCAATATTTACCTCACTACCACATTAGCAATTATTTTTTATGGAAACCTTGCAGTATAATACCAAGCGCGAGCAATTAATTATTCCTGAATACGGCAGGCACATTCAATTGATGATTGAGCAGGCCAAGGCAGAAACCAATGCCGAGGAAAGAAACAAAAAGGCCAAAGCTATCATTGGTGTAATGGGCAACCTCAACCCTCACCTAAGAGACGTCCCTGACTTTCAACATAAATTATGGGATCAATTTTTTATCATGGCCAGTTTCGATATAGATGTTGATTGTCCTTTTGAAAAGCCTGAAAAAGAAGTTTTAGAGGCTAAACCTGATAAACTTGCTTATCCCCAAAACCACCCGAAATATCGATTTTACGGAAATAACATCAAGCGTATGATCGATGTTGCTATCAACTGGGAAGAAAATGAACTCAAGGAAGTTTTAATTTTTACCATTGCTAATCACATGAAAAAAAGCTTTTTAAGTTGGAACAAAGACTCTGTTGACGACGCAGTTATAATGGCTCACCTTGATGAACTTTCCAACGGAAAACTCAAAGTAGCCGTATCACAGCTACCTCTAAGTGAATCCGCTGAACTGCTTAAATTCAAATCCAAAAACGGAAACGGTCCTAGAAGTAATAGCGCTAACAAACAACGAAGAAACAAACGTAAACGTTACTAGTCAGTATGGAATCATTTGTAATAGAGGGAGGCAAAGCATTAAAAGGATCCATTACTCCTCAAGGAGCAAAAAATGAAGCCTTACAAATTTTATGTGCAGTGCTATTAACTGCAGATCAGATGACTATTGACAATATTCCAGACATCGTTGATGTCAATAAACTCATTACCCTACTCAAAAATCTAGGTGTAAAAATAACACAGTTAGGAATTGGAAGCTATCAATTTCAATCAGATGATCTGCATTTAGACTACCTAGACTCAGACCAATTCAAAATCGACGTGAAGGGATTACGAGGCTCCATTATGCTCGTCGGTCCTCTTCTTGCTCGTTTTGGGAAAGGGAGTATTCCTAGACCAGGTGGAGACAAAATAGGTAGGCGCCGATTAGATGTTCATTTCGAGGGACTTATCCAATTAGGTGCCAGATTCAATTACAACAAAGAAGACTATTTTTATAGTGTAGAGGCTGAACAGTTGATTGGAGCAAATCTTTTGCTTGACGAGGCCTCAGTGACTGGTACAGCTAATATTGTAATGGCGGCTGTTCTTGCTGAAGGACATACTACAATTTACAATGCAGCCTGCGAACCTTATATACAACAACTTTGTTCTATGCTGAACCGTATGGGAGCAAAAATTAAAGGGATCGGTTCAAACCTTCTTCATATTGAAGGAGTAAAAAGCCTTTCGGGAACCGATCACACTGTCCTTCCTGACATGATAGAGATAGGAAGTTGGGTTGGATTGGCTGCAATGACTAAAAGCGAAATCACAATTAAAAACGTTCGTTGGGAATTTCTAGGACAAATGCCAAATATTTTTAGAAAGCTAGGGATTCATATAGAAAAAAAAGGCGATGATATCTTTATACCTGCACACAAGGACGGCTATGAAATTCAAAGTTTTATCGACGGGTCTATTTTAACCATTTCAGATGCGCCTTGGCCTGGATTTACACCTGACTTAATCAGTATCATACTCGTAGTTGCTACTCAAGCCAGAGGAAGTGTTTTAATTCATCAAAAAATGTTTGAAAGTCGATTATTTTTTGTGGATAAACTCATCGATATGGGAGCCAAAATCATTCTTTGCGATCCTCACCGAGCGACAGTCATTGGACATGATTTTAAATCTCAGCTAAAAGCTGCAACCCTTACTTCACCTGACATTCGCGCTGGAGTTTCTCTTCTGATTGCTGCCCTTTCGGCTAAGGGAACCAGTACAATTCACAATATAGAGCAAATCGATCGAGGCTACGAAAATATTGTACCTCGTTTACAAAAAATTGGTGCTGAAATTAAACGTGTAAAAAATTGAAATTTAATGCCCCATCCCCTTAAAATCACTCTCCTACTTTACCTTACGGTATTTCCTTATATAAGCCTTGGTCAAAAAACATTAGTTGGTCAGGTAGTTGATCCATCAACCTTAAATCCACTTCCCTTTGTAAATATTGGATTAGTCAATAAAAATATCGGTACAGTAACTGATGAAGAAGGCTATTTTCAACTTGAGGTTGATCCAAAAAAATACGGAAAATCAAACCTCCGTTTTTCAATGATTGGATATGAATCCAAAACTTTTCAATTAGAGGAATATCTTCAAAATGAGTTAATTATTATTCTTCTTGCACAGGAGGCTACAGCGTTGGAAGAAGTAGTTGTTACTACCAAAAGAACAAATTTCCAAACAAAACTTTTAGGCAATAAAACAAACTCAAAGTTTATTTATGCTTCCTTCACTACAAATAAACTAGGGAATGAAATGGGCTTTGTAGTTCGACAGAGAAAACGTCCCATGATTCTTAAAAAATTCAATATTTCCATAGTTGAAAATGATTACGGCCCTGTTCGATTTCGTATTAATTTTTACTCGGTGCAAAACGGTCTTCCGACGACTACATTACTTAAAGAAAACATCATCATTGAAACGGAAATCACCTCCGGTATTGTGAGTAAAGATTTGACCCCATATGAAATTGTAATAGATGAAGATTTTTTTGTAGCTATTGAGTGGATAGAAGATTTAGGTCCAGGAAAATTGTTCTTTTCAGGAGGTTTTTTTGGATCTCCCCTGATTGCACGTGACGTAAGCCAAGGAACTTGGACTAAAGTGGGTGTCGCAAGTGTGGGAATGAATGTGGAAGTGCGTTATTGATTTAACGCTTTGAAATTTTATTATTACTGATCCCCTTTTGTCTAGAGCATCGAAACGTATTTGTGTCCTCTGGTCGTTTATTTTGGTGTTTAGTTTCCCTGCCTTGTACTCTTGCTCTCCACATTTTAAAGCTAGAAGGCTTCATTTCTCTTCGCATAAGGGTGATAACATCCTGTTCTTTTAAACCAAATTGAACCTGCATGGCCTCAAAAGGGGTACGATCTTCCCATGCCATTTCTATCACACGATCAATTTGCTCCTCTGTCAAGTCAATTTTCTTTTTCATATCAATGAATACTATTCCTATTTGGAAGCGTATGCCGCCGCAAGATACGCTTACTTTCTTGTTTTACCAGTTTGTCCTTATGCATTCCCCATAAAATCGAAGAAGCCTCCTTCCTACTTTGATCTAAATCAACAATAGGTAGTAAATAATTTTTATCGAGATTGAAGTCATAAAGTGCTTCTTCAAAAGGGGTAATTTCCCATGGGGTATGAATTAATTCATTAGGTAAATCATTTAGCTCAGGGATCCATTTTCTTGTAAACTGACCTTGTGAATCGTGTTCTTGTCCATTTTTTACGGGATTATATATTCTCAGCGTATTGATTCCTGTTTCACCAGCTTGCATCTGCAATTGAGGAAAATGAATTCCAGGCTCAAAGTCTAAAAACTGTCGTGCTAAAAAAGCAGAACATGCCTGCCAAGGTTGCCAAAGCTGATGTACAAAAAAAGAAACAACCAAAGCCCGCATTCGGAAATTCAAATAGCCTGTAGCCACCAAACACCTCATTGCTGCATCTACCATTGGAACCCCGGTCCTTCCTTGTTCCCACGCTTTTATAAGCGTTTTGTTGATTGGCTTTTTTAAGCAGTGGTAGCCTCGGTTAATACTCTTGAATTCCATACTGCATTCCATTTCAAACTTTTGAATAAAATGAGATTGCCATCGCAGTCTCGATTCAAATGCCCGAATACCAAATCCTTTTTTACCAGCTTCCTTTTCTTTCTCTATACGCTGGAGAACCTGACGCATAGATATATTTCCGTAAGCGAGATAAGGAGACAATCGACTGCAACTTTTTCTTGAAAGATCTGGCTTTGAAATATGTGCTTGATAGTTTTCGTACCTACCCTCAAAAAAAGAGTCTAAATAACAATGTGCATTGGTCTCTCCACCAGGCTGGATAGTTTTTGAGGAAGTTGTCTTAAGGTCTAAGACTTGGAAAAACTGAACAATTTTGTCTAAGTGATTTTTGGTAATGAACTTTTTTTTGCTAGGAAAAGAATACAATTGCTGATTCATCAGGGCTGTCCAATGCTGTAACCATTTTTTTCTATCCTTTAAGCCTCTGAACACACCTTGCTGTCTGAATTCATTCCAGGGCAATGTTATTTTCTCACACCATTTTTTTACCTTAAGATCTCGAGTAAAGGTCAATCCAATTCCAGTTTCGTAATGAGAATAAAGAGCCTCTATCTTAAAATGTTGATTTAACTTTTCTAAAAGAGGAATCACTTCACCTTCAAGAGTGAGAATTCGAGTGTTAAATACTTCCAATTGCTTGTTTAAGTCAGTTAAAGACTGTTTGATAAAATCCAAATGGCGCATGCTGAAATGAGGATCCTCCAAAAGGGAGTTTTCAGCTATATAAAGCAGAAGTACTTGTTTGTGGTTCTTTAGGGCTTTTACCATGGATAGGTGATCCCTCAACCTCAAGTCACGTTTTAACCAAACGACTCCTATTGGAATTCGGTTAGAATTCATCGGGATGCATTAATATTTGAGCTGCTCTGAGTTTGATTTGAACCAAGTCTTCAGCAGGTATTTTTTCGAGTAGTCTGAGCATCATCGCCATACGATTGTTTTTCGAAAAAAACTGCTTTTTATCATCGAGAAAGTTCCAATACAAGCTGTTAAAAGGGCAGGCATCCTCTCCTACTCTTTTTTTCTTATCGTACTGACAACTGTCGCAATAATTACTCATTTTATGAATGTAAGCAGCCGCTGAAACATAAGGTTTAGTCGCTACTATCCCTCCATCTGCCCATTGACTCATCCCGCGGGTATTGGTAATTTGAACCCACTGTATTGCATCTGCATAAATTCCCAAATACCACTCATCAACCTTATCAGGATGAACCTGTGCAAGTAAGGCAAAATTACCTGTGATCATAAGACGTTGAATATGATGTGCGTAGGCATTGTCTAATGAGTTTGAAATGCTCTGATGCAAACAATTCATCTTTGTTTTTCCTGTCCAATAAAACTCAGGAAGTGGGTTGGTATTTTCCAAAGCATTCATTGAAGCATATGCAGGCATCTCTTTCCAATAAATACCTCTCATATACTCTCTCCAGCCAATAATCTGACGAACAAAACCTTCAACTTGGGAAAGTTCAATATTGTCGCTAAATTCTCTGTAATAATCAATAACCGTTTGAACTACTTCTAAGGGGTGGATGATTTTAGCATTTAAAGCAAATGAAATTCTGGAGTGAAACAGATTGACTTCATCTGTGTGAAGCGCGTCTTGGTAATCTCCAAAATGAACGAGTAGATATTCGCAGAAGTAATCCAGTTGTTCCAAAGCTTGTGACCTACTCAACGGATAGAGAAATAGATTTTTATCAAAAGATCCAATGGTTTTTACCCCTGCATTTTCAATCATCTCCTTTAAACCATCTAAATCATTTGCCTTTGGATAAAACGGTTTGGGTATGGAAGGTGTTCCTTTCCATTTTTTTCGATTGTTTTTATCAAAATTCCACTGGCCACCTTCTGGTTGATCTAACTGCATCAAAAGATCAAATTTCTTACGCATACGGCGGTAAAAAAATTCTAAAATAAATTGCTTTTTCCCTTCAAAAAATTCAGTCAATTCTGATCTTGAGGTCATAAAATGTTCTGTTTCCACTACTTCAGATGGAATATTTAATCCTTGAGTATATTCTTTTAGCTGCTGATCCAAACGGTATTCGTCAGGCTCCATATATGCAAATGTGTCTATATTAAATTTTTCAATAAGAAAGTTTAGATTTGCTTCGAGCTGTTGCTTGTTTGCTTTATCATCAAGTGCTAAGTAATGTACTTGATGTCCTGCTTGCTGAAGTGCTTCACTGAAGTTTCGCATTGCACCAAAAAAGGCAACAACTTTTTGAATGTGGTGTGGCGCATAATCTGTTTCTTGACGCATTTCCATCAAAACAAATACCTCGCTACTGTCAACTTCTTTAAACCAACTGTGCTGTAGGTTTAATTGATCCCCTAAAATTAGTTTAAGCTTCATTAAAACAGAATCTTTTGATTCCAAAGACGTTGAAATTTACCTCCCTCGTCGTAGCGTTCTGCTTGAAAACGCACATTGAATTTTCGATCTCTGGGATCGTTCCCAACACCGGCTACATACATCCAATTTCCATAATTACTGTGTACATCGTAATCAATCAATTGAGATTCAAAATAAGCTGCTCCGATTCGCCAGTCCAATAGAAGATCTTTAGTAAAATAAGAAGCTACATTTTGCCTACCTCTATTACTCATCCAGCCTGTTTTATTCAGCTCAATCATATTGGCATTGACAAAAGGTTCACGGGTTGTACCCTCTATCCATGACTTTACTTTAGCATCAGATGTATACCAATGATAATCTTTATTTAATATGCCTCCTAAGTGGAAGATTGCATCCTGGTGTTTAAGAGCTATATATTTAAAATAATCGCGCCAAATCAATTCAAAAATTAGCCAATAGGTAGATTGATTCTTTTTTACCTCATTTTCATAGTCCATAATCTCCCAATAAATTTGCCGGGGCGAGATCGATCCGTTGGCCAACCAAGCGGATAACTTTGAACTGTAATTAATACCCAAGAGCTCATTTCTGGTTTGTTTGTAGTAGGACAGCTTATTTGTATCCCAAAAATAATGATCTAATCTTCTTTTTGCCTGCTCACTTCCCCCTTTAAATGGGAATGCAGAATTGGGATGTTGTTCGATCTGTTGCAATCCCAAAACAGCTAGAGAGGGTGCTTGAAAAGTATATTCTAAAAGATTCTCCTCTGGCATTAAAGCAATTTCAGGGAGCACTTTTCGAACAGTACTCTTTTTTTCGCACTGTTTTCTAAAAAGTGTAAAAACCTCTGGTAAGTTTTTTATTTCGAAAGGAATGTCTTCAGGGTGAAATAGAAATTGATCGTAATGAGAATAGAATTCAATCTCGTTATCCAAAGAAGCTCTTAAATTATTTTCTACCAATCGTTCCTCTTGAGTCCATTCTTTTTGTAAGAAAATTTTGGATATGTTTAATCGATGGACCCAGTCTGGTATACCTTCTTCTGGTGGTCTATTATCTATTATTAAACTGATGTTTAAATCGGATAAGGATCGTTGTAATTCCGCCACACTTTCAATTAAAAACTGAGCTCTAAAAAAGGCTGTTTTGGAAAAGCCCCAAAGAGTTGTTCCGTAGTGTCGAGGATCAAAACTGTAGTAAGCCACTACCTTTAATCCAGATTGTTTTGCTAAAGTTAAAGATTGCTGATCAAAAATTCTCAAATCATTGCGCAACCATACCATAGCGGTTGGTTCTTTCTTTTGCACCTGATAACCATTTTTTGTTACAAGATACTAATTCAAAACAAAAAAGATCGCCCTTCATAGGACGATCTTTAAAAGTTATAGTTTTTGAAAATATTATTTTAAAGTTGAACGACAGTAATAAAGATTATTCCTAAA
>Ga0233397_1000024_pt1 | contig 82643 bp, 75 predicted proteins | sample 35DmetaG_FD_189957 | JGI IMG/M metagenome (GOLD analysis project Ga0233397, IMG submission 189957) | Seawater microbial communities from Monterey Bay, California, United States - 35D | ecosystem: Environmental > Aquatic > Marine > Coastal | place: USA: California | collected 2016-10-20
TTACTAGATACCATAGTTCATTTTTAGATTATAATATTTTTAAAAAATATACAAAATTCAACGTTTTCGACTGGTCCAAATCTCATACATAGGATCACCTTTACTGTTTATTCCTTGATGATGCCAATCATTATTTTTAATACTGTATTGAAAGGGTAATACTCGCCCAACACTTTTATTATTTCTAGAAAAAAACTGAATATTTTCTGTATAAATTTCATTTTCAGCAGTATAAAAACCTCCTCCAGTGCCAAAAAACTGAAAGGTTTCAGTATTAAATGCGATCCATTGGAAATATCCATTCTTAAGAATCTTCATAGTTTTTCTTGGCTTTGAAATATCTCTTCTACGCTCCACATTATCAGTCATTCTTCCTGCCATTAACCATTTTCCATCTAGATCTAGGGTTTTGCTAGACAATTTATCCCAGTATTTTTCTTGACCAATCTCAAGTTCCCTTAAGCTATCCATTTTATAATTGGAGTTAAATTCAAATTCTATTTTAAAATTTCTTCCTTTTTTTGTGTAAAATCCTCCACGAGTTAAAATAAATTCTGCTGGATCAGAAGAGAACTGTGTTTCTATTAAATATTCATTATCTATTACAATTCTGTGAGTAATAATTTTTCCATTTTCTTCAGTCATGAAACTGAACACTTGTGCAAAAGACACAGAACAGGTGAAAAGTATTACATAAAATATTATTTTTTTCATTGATATTTTAATTTCTGTAGTTTAAAGGAGGTTTTCTGTCACCTAACATAGGGGTATAAATAAAATCAACCCCTCTTTTTTCTAAAAATTCTTTTTTAGCTGCTTCTATTGTTTTTGGTTCATCTATTAATTGCATTCCTGTAAGCGCAAGTGTCTTTGCAGCAACCATCATACCCTTAATTCCAATACTGGTACCTCCAGCAGCAACTGCTTGCCAACTATGAGCAGAAGTCCCTGGCACCCATGTAGCTGTATTTAGTCCAACAGTAGGAACAGTAAAACTAACATCTCCAACATCTGTAGAGCCACCTGCTTTACCAACAGGGTCATAAGGAACAACCCCCTCAACGTACTTTGTATCTAGATCTATACCTAATGTTTTTGAAATTTTTTCTGCAAAATCTTTCTCTTTATCAGTGTAAAAATAACCTCCTACTTTTTCTAGATTTTTATGTACACGTTTTTGTAAAGTTTCAATATGTAAAAGCTCATGAACTCCACTAATTATCTCATAATCCATATTGGTGCCTGTCCCAATTGCAGCTCCTTTAGCAGCGTCAACAATTCGGTCAAAAACATTTACAACTTCATCACGCATTGGATGTCTAGCATAATAGTAAACCTCTGCAAAATCAGGAACCACATTGGGGGCATTACCACCCCTAGTGATAACATAATGAATCCTTGTACTTTCTGTGGTATGCTCTCGCAGCATATTTACCATATTATTCATTGCCTCTACACCATCCAAAGCCGAACGCCCCTTTTCGGGTGAACCAGAAGCATGAGCAGAAACCCCATAAAAACGAAATTTTGCTGTTTTATTAGCTAAAGCTTTTCCAGCACTAGCAGAATTTGCGTTACCTGCGTGCCAGTGAAGTGCAATGTCCACATCGTCAAATAGTCCAGCTCTTGTCATATAAACTTTTCCTGAGCCACCTTCCTCTGCAGGACAGCCATAATATTTGACTGTTCCTGAAATTTTCTCCTTTTTTATATAGTTTTTTATAGCAATTGCAGCAGCAGCAGACGCGGTTCCAAACAAATGGTGGCCACAAGCATGTCCTGCTTTTGCATTATTACTTATTTTATAGGGTACTGCTTTTTGTGATAGTCCAGGTAGGGCGTCGAATTCTCCTAGAATTCCTATAACAGGACCTCCAGATCCATAAGTAGCTACAAATGCTGTTGGTATTTCTGCTACTCCAGATTTAACTAAAAAGCCTTGCTCGGCTAAAGTTTTTTGTAATAAAGTGCTACTTTTTTCCTCCTGGTATCCCATTTCAGCATATGTCCAAATTTCTTGAGCAACTTTTTCATACTGGGATTGATTTGAATCAATAGAATTTAATATGTGATCATATTTTTTTTGTGCAACACCTAAAAAACATATTAAGATTAAAAAAATATTTAAAAAAAAATTCATGTTCTTCTTTCTTTCTATCAAATGTATTAAAATTGATCAAGTTTTTTTTGAATTCTTAAACCGCTTTTTTTCAGTCACCAAATAAACTCCTAATAATATTAAAGTGCAACCGATCCATTGGATTAAGGTAAAAACTTCATTATCCAATATCCCCCATCCAATAGCTACTATTGGGAGAAGATAGGTGATTGAAATTGAAAATACAGGTGAAGATATAGAGACTAACTCGTTGAACATAACCTTTGCTATAGCAGTTCCAAAAAGAGCTAAAATAAAAATATAGCCCAATGAAGTAGTTACCTCATTTCCATATTTTATTGCTTGCCATGGAAAGTCTGAGAAGCTAAGAATTAATACAGTAGGTAAAGAAATAGACAAAAAATTTCCTAAGGCTATACCTAGAGATGAAATATTATTTAGTTTATACTTAATCACATTTACATTTACGGCATAGCAAATTGTTGCAAAAACAACTAAAAATGCATACGAACTATCCGTCCCCGTTTTTATATTGAATTCGTTGGAGACTAAAATTAGAGTGCCTAAAAAACCAATAATAATTCCCAAGATCTTACCCCATTTAAAATGAGAACCAAAAAAGAAAACTCCAATTAACATTGTAAATAGTGGTGTCATCCCATTTAATACAGCAGCAACAGACGAGTCAATAACAGTTTCCGCAAAGGCAAATAGATAACTGGGAAAAAAAGTTCCAAAATAGCCAGTAAAAATAATCCACTTCCATGAAGTCTTAGGAATAGTCTTTATTTCTTTCCATCCAAAAAGCAAAAGAATGACTGTTGTAATTATTATCCTAAAAGAACCAAGTTGAAGTGGACTTAGTCCTATTAAACCCTTTTTTATTAAAATATATGAACTCCCCCAAATAATGGATAGTAAAATGAGATAACCCCATTTTTTGATTGTAATATTCATAAGTCTACAAAATTGCGTTTTTTTAATAAGGCAGATTTGATTTTACTATTATTTTTTTGAAAAAAGTTTAGTAAAATCAAATTTTTAAAAACATATAATTATTTAATTTCAAAAAATAAATTGAAAATTAGAAATATTTATTACCAAGGATGATTTAAGAATTCAATCGGAAATTATTATTCATAAATTATTATAAAAAAACTGACCCTCTTAAGCCTTAATAACTATTCCCACTCAAGAGTTTCAATTAAATGTATAATATCCTTTTCCAAGTATTTTACTGCTGGGTAAATAGAATCATAATTAGGTCGAGCAAAAAAATATAGTGAACCGACTAAAAAATGATTTAAACTATCTGTTAAAAAGAACTGATGTTGTGATGCAGCATTTCCAACTATTGAAAATAAGGTGCCGTAAACTTGCTTTTCTTTATTTATGAAAATTTTTTCAGGAATAGATTTAGCCTTAGATATATGCTTGTAAGGAAGTTTGTAGGCGTCGTTTAATAAAGAGTCTAAATTTTTTTTTACACTGTTATAAGTTAAATATAAAGTAGCTTTCATTTTGGGATATATCAAGCGAGGTGATGATTTTTTTTCAAATTTGAATTCTGCTAAATTATTATGTTCAAAGGAAAAATTAAATTCAATTTCTGTTTTTTTATAATCAGCTTCAGGATATTCTAAACTTAAATAAGCATTAGGTTTGGGTTGCATATCTGAACCACATCCTAAGAAAATTAAGCATTGGAAAAATATGAAGAATTTATTAATCATTTTTATTGGTCTTATCAGGGAGCTTAACTTTTACTCGCTTGATCCTAAATTGACCTAATTCCATAACCGTGAAAAAATATTTCTCGAATTCAATTTTTTGCCCTTGTTTTGGAAATTTTTTTGTTATCTCAAGTAACATCCCTGCCAACGTTTCAGAATCTCCTTTGATTGTATCAAAAATTTCAATTTCCTCTAATTTTATGATCCTAAAAAAATCTTTTAAACTTATCTTAGCTTCGAAAATAAAAGTATTTTCGTCAAGCTTAGAATAACTCAGGTCTTCATCATCAAATTCATCACTAATATCACCAACTATTTCTTCCATAATATCTTCAAGTGTAATTAAACCTGAAGTTCCTCCATATTCGTCAACAACTATGGCTAAGTGATTTTTCTTTTGCTGAAATTCTTTTAGTAAATCATCTAATTTTTTGTTCTCTGGAACATATATCGGTGGCTTCAAAAGAGTTTGCCATTTAAAGTTTGCATTTTTTAAATTTGGAAGCAAATCCTTAATATATAAAATTCCTTTTATGTTATCTTTTTTTTCACTGAAAACAGGTATTCTAGAAAAGCCCTGTTCTAGAATTAAAGGGATGATTTCTTCTAAACTTAATTCATCAGAAAGGGCAAACATATCGATTCTTGGGCACATTACCTCCCGTGTATCAGTACTTCCAAAATTCACTATCCCTTCTAAAATACGTTGTTCATCAAAAGTAGTTTCGTCTTCGCCAGTTAGTTCTAAGGCTTGAGAAAGTTGGTCAACTGAAAGTTGATTTTTTTTATCTCCTAAGCGTCTTTCTAAAAAACTTGAAGTTTGACTCATTGGATAGGTAATCCAGAATAATAAAAATCGATCCAAAAAACGGATCATTGGAGCAATTTTGATAGAAAAAGCCAAAGCATTGCGATTTGCATAGATTTTAGGTAAAATTTCACCAAATATCAATATTAACGTAGTAATAATTCCAACTTCAACAATAAGTAATACTATTGGGTTTTCTATAGGTTCAAAAAATATTTTACTTAGTGAGGAAAACAAAAGTACAATTGCAATATTAATAAAATTATTAGCTACTAAAATGGTTGCTAACAAACGTTTAGGGGTTTTTAAAAGTGATATGACACGCTGAATAGCTGGAGTAATTTCTGAGTCTTCAGGATCTTCCAGAGATTTGATTTGTAGGGAAAAAAACGCAACCTCTGATCCTGAAATTATTGCAGAACAAAGTAATAAAAAAAAAACTAATATTAATTGAATACCGGTAACATCTAGTGCTAAAATCAAGACATTTAATAAGGTTATTGGGTCAAGATCCAATAGGGATTTTTTTTAAAAGGGTAAATCGTCTTTTTCTAAAGGTACTGCCTCTGAATTTGTATCAGGTACTGAATCACTTGGTGATGTTTGTGAAACATCTTTCTTTGTTGTGAGAAAAGTAAACTCATTTACATTAATTTCAGTAGAATATCGATCAGCTCCATCTTCACCTGTCCATTTTCGAGTTTTAATTCGTCCCTCTACATAAATCCGATCTCCCTTACTTAGGTATTTTTCACAAATTTCCGCAGCCTTATTACGAACAACCAAATTGTGCCATTCCGTATTGCTAACTTTTTCACCAGTATTCTTGTTGACGTATGATTCGTTCGTTGCTAGAGGAAATCGTCCAATTGAGCCTCCGCCATCAAAATAATGCATTTTTATGTCATCTCCAAGATGTCCAATTAGCATAACTTTGTTTAATGTACCACTCATGATTATTAATAGTTTATTTTTAATTATAGTAAATTTAAGCAATCAAGTGTCAATTGTAAAAAATTTATCTAAAAAATTTTGAATAACAACAGGAACTGCTTGATTTTTTAATTCCTTTAATGAATATCCTTTTTTAAGAATTCTCTTTGATGGAATAGTCCAGAAAAACACAAAGAGTTTTTGATGGCTAAGTTTGTGAGCTATGGGTTCTCGATTCCATAATTTTAATTTTTTCGTATTGAGTTGTGCTATCATTTTGGTGGAAAACTTTTCTATAAGTTTTTTTCTGCTATCAACCCTTTTGTTTGTTTCTAGAAGGGGAAACTGGAATAAGTTTTGCCAAATTCCTTTTCCCACTCGTTTCTCTAACTGAATTTGTCCATTTTGATCTAAAATCACTAAATAGTTAAAATAGCGATCTATTACTTTTAGTTTTGTTCTCTTTTGGGGTAATGAGTGTATTTTATTTTGATTATAAGCGATACAGTCAGATGAAAAAGGGCAACTTTTGCAATGTGGGGTTCTGGGTTTACACTGTATTGATCCAAATTCCATTAAAGCTTGATTAAACTTTCCAGGTTGAGTTATATCCATAAGATTCATTGCTTTAGCCTTAAATTCTTGATGGGCTTGACCAATGTTGATTGGAGTATAAATTCCAAAGTAACGTGATAAAAATCTATATACGTTCCCATCTACCACTGCTTCTGGGATATTAAAGCAAATAGAGGATATTGCACTGGCAGTGTAATCACCAACTCCCTTAAGCTTGAGAAGAGATTTGAAAGTATTAGGAAAAACACCCCCGCATTCTTTGTGAATATATTGCGCTGTTGAGTATAAGTTTCTTGCTCGCGAATAATAACCTAATCCTTGCCATAATTTTAAGACTGTGTCCTCGCTAGATAATGCAAGATCTTTTATCGTAGGAAAAGTCTCAAGAAAACGAACGTAATAAAGCAGCCCTTGCTGAGTCTGTGTTTGTTGAAGAATAACTTCCGAAAGCCAAATTTTGTATGGATCTTTTGTTTCTCGCCAAAGAAAAGCACGTTTATTTTCGTCGTACCACAAAAGTAAAGTTTTAGTGAAATTCAAAATTTAAGCTCTTTAAAAAAATAATCTATTTTAAACCTGAAAATTATAATATAAAATCTTTACTCAGAGCAATTTATAATATAAATTTATATATTTGCAAGCCTCAAATATTGAGTAATAAACTAATTTATTATGACAAAAGCAGATATTGTATCTAACATATCAGAACAGCTTGGTATAGACCGAGCAGACGTACAAGCCACTGTTGAAAAATTCATGAAAGAAGTAAAAGGTTCCTTAGAGAATGGAGAAAATGTATATTTAAGAGGATTTGGTAGTTTTATAATCAAAACTCGAGCTGAAAAAACAGGTCGCAACATTTCAAAAAATGTTGCCATTAAAATCCCCGCGCACAACATACCCGCCTTTAAACCTGCAAAAATATTTGTCAAAGGTGTAAAATCTAAAGTATCCGTATCAAAGTAATTTCTAATTATTAATTTAAAAACTACATATGCCAAGTGGTAAAAAACGTAAAAGACATAAGGTAGCGACGCACAAGCGAAAAAAACGCCGGAGAGCAAATCGCCACAAGAAAAAATAGTGTTCGGCAAAACACTTAAAAAATTTACCAAACGTTCATTGAAATGCAGCATGAAGATTGATTGCTGCTACAGGAAAATCCTGAAATAATTGTTTAATCCGTTTACACGAAAATCAAATCGTGTTAACACAAAATAATTCAGAGTGAATAAAGAATTAATTATACGTTCGCATTCCTCTGCTGTTGATTTTGCACTGCTCAAAGATGGAAAGTTAATTGAGCTTAATAAAGAAGTAGAAGACAATAAGTTTTCTGTAGGGGACATTTTTGTCGGAAAAGTTAGAAAAGCTATTCCTGGTTTAAATGCCGCTTTCGTAAATGTAGGCCATGAAAAAGATGGTTTTCTACATTATCATGATCTCGGTCCTAAACTACCTTCATTAATTAAATATATTAAACAGATAAGCACAGGTAAAAACAAAGATTATCTTTTAAAACAATTTCGTTACGAAAATGATATTAATAAAGACGGTAATATTGAAGAGGTTTTATCTCCTAAACAAATCGTTTTGGTTCAAGTTGTAAAAGAACCAATATCAACTAAAGGACCTCGATTGAGTTCTGAAATTTCATTAGCTGGCCGCTTTATGGTCTTAATGCCGTTTTCAGATCGAGTATCGATTTCCCAGAAAATTGAAAGTAGAGCTGAAAAAAATAGACTTAAAAAGCTAGTGCAAAGTATTCGTCCAAAAGGTTTTGGGCTTATTATTCGTACAGTAGCTGAAGGTCAAAAGGTAGCTTCTTTGGACGCTGACATTCAACAATTACTAACTCGTTGGAAAAATTTATCTATTAAATTAAAACAAATTGATAAATATCCTTCTAAAGTATTGAGTGAAATAAATCGTTCATCAAGCATACTGCGTGATATTTTTGATGATAACTTTACAGGTATTCATGTAGATGATGCAGAAATGCAATCGGAAATCCATGACTATATTGAAACTATAGCTCCGGATAAAAAATCGATTATTAAACTATATGATAATCATCTTCCAATTTTTGAAAAATTTGGAATCGAACGCCAAATTAAGTCCTCCTTTGGAACTACTGTTTCCATGCAAAAGGGAGCTTATTTAGTAATTGAACATACAGAAGCCTTACATGTTATCGACGTAAATAGTGGAAACCGATCAAATCGTTCTAAAAGTCAAGAAGAAACTGCAATGGAAGTAAATCTCATCGCCGCTTCCGAAATTGCTAGGCAATTAAGACTGCGTGACATGGGTGGAATAATTGTTGTCGATTTTATTGACTTAAATAGTAATTCTAATCGTAAAAAACTATTTGAATATTTGACTAACGAAATGAGTACAGACAGAACCAAACATAAGATTCTTCCTCCTAGTCGTTTTGGTCTCATTCAAATTACACGACAACGTGTAAGACCAGAAATGAATATCAAAACCAAGGAACCTAATCCAAATGTTAATGGTGAAATTGAAGCTCCAATAGTAATAATTGACAAGATCAACACAGAGCTTAGTAAAATTACTAAGAATAAACGCAACCAAAAGGAACAAATACATTTACACTTACATCCTTTTGTAGCTGCATATATTTTAAGTGGGAATCCATCTCATCGCTTAAAATGGTATTTTGAATATAAAAAGTGGATTCGTATTGTTCCACGCCACGCTTATCAATATCTGGAATTCCGCTTCTTAAATAAAGATCGCAGAAGACTCCATATTTAATGATGAAAAACCGTAGCTCAAAAGGCTACGGTTTTTTTTTACCTATTCTCAAAACAATTTAAATTGAAGAAAAGAAATCAATTAAATTTCATCTTTTAGAGCTATTTTTTATCTTGTGAAGGTGAATAAAATAAAAAGTTACACTCTAGCCCAGGCTCAAAAAAAACTCGAATATTATTGTGCATACCAAGAGCGTTGCCATAAGGAAGTAATTGCTAAACTTAGAACCCTAGGAATGATTCCTTCTGTTATTGATAAAATAATCTCAGAACTCATCAAAGCTAATTATCTAAACGAAACACGTTTTACTCAAAGCTTTGTTAGGGGTAAATTTAGAATTAAAAAATGGGGGAAGAATCGGATATTACAAGAATTAAAAGTAAGGGATATCTCCAGTTTTAATATCAAATTAGGTATGAAAGAAATTTCTGATGATAATTATCAAAAAACTTTTTACGAACTATTTGAAAAACGAAGAAGAGAGGTAAAACAATTAACCAAAACAGAGCAAAAAAAGAAAATTTTCTCTTATATGTCATATCGTGGATGGGAAAATTCAAAAATTTATGAGGCTTTAAGAGATCTTTAAAGTTAATGGAACTATTTAATCTGTTAAAAGAATAACCTTATTATCTCTTAGTTCAAGGGTGCCAGATTCAATTTCCAAAAAAGTATGTGTCCCCTCTTGAATAAATTTAGGTTGATTTTCTTCAGTAATTTTAAGATTACCCTGAATTTTTACACGGCCAGCTACTAATGTAGAAACAATAGGGGCGTGATTATTTAAAATTTGAAAAGAACCCGAAGAACCAGGCAATGTGATGCTCTCTACTTCACCGCTAAAAAGTTGAGCTTCTGGAGAAACAATTTCAAGTTGCATATATCTATACTTCAGCTAACATTTTTTCACCAGCTTCAATTGCCTCTTCAATAGTTCCTTTGAGGTTAAAGGCTGCTTCTGGAAGGTGATCTAATTCTCCGTCCATGATCATATTAAAACCTTTAATAGTATCCTTTATGTCTACCAAAACTCCAGGAATTCCAGTGAACTGTTCAGCAACATGAAAAGGTTGAGATAAAAATCTTTGAACACGTCTTGCTCTAGATACAGCTAATTTATCCTCTTCAGAAAGCTCATCCATCCCTAAAATTGCAATAATATCTTGAAGTTCTTTATATCGTTGTAATAATTCTTTTACTTTTTGAGCACAAGTGTAATGCTCATCTCCTAAAATATCTGCGGTTAAAATTCGAGAAGTCGAATCTAGTGGATCTACTGCAGGGTAAATCCCAAGCTCAGCAATTTTTCTAGATAGTACTGTAGTAGCATCCAAGTGGGCAAATGTTGTTGCAGGTGCAGGATCTGTAAGATCATCTGCAGGAACATAAACAGCTTGTACAGAAGTAATTGACCCTTTTTTGGTAGAGGTAATTCGCTCTTGCATAGTACCCATTTCAGTAGCTAGTGTGGGTTGATAACCTACAGCTGAGGGCATACGACCAAGTAAGGCAGACACCTCAGAACCTGCCTGAGTAAATCTGAAAATATTGTCTACGAAAAATAGAACATCTTTACCTTGAGCTTCTCCAGCACCGTCACGGAAGTACTCCGCTATAGTTAATCCTGAAAGAGCTACCCGTGCTCTAGCTCCTGGAGGCTCGTTCATTTGTCCAAAAACAAAAGTCGCTTTAGAATCTTTCATTGCGGCTTTATCAACTTTTTTAAGATCCCATCCTCCTTCTTCCATAGATTTCATAAAGTCATCGCCATATCTAATAATTCCAGATTCCAACATTTCACGGAGAAGGTCGTTACCCTCCCTTGTTCGTTCTCCTACACCTGCGAAAACAGAAAGTCCCCCATGTCCTTTAGCAATGTTGTTAATCAATTCTTGAATCAAAACTGTTTTCCCGACCCCAGCACCACCGAAAAGACCAATTTTACCTCCTTTAGCATATGGTTCGATTAGGTCGATAACTTTAATTCCAGTAAATAAAACTTCAGTTGAGGTTGAAAGATCTTCAAAAGCGGGAGCTTCACGATGAATAGATAGACCATGATCACCGACTTTAGGAAGATTTTCCATCCCATCTATCGCGTCTCCGATAACGTTAAAAAGACGACCATAAATATTTTCCCCTACAGGCATTTGAATTGGGTTACCGAGTGAAAAAGCTTTTACTCCACGGCTAAGTCCATCAGTTGAATCCATAGATACTGTTCGGACAGTTTCTTCTCCAATATGAGACTGAACCTCTAGGATTAGTTTAGAGCCGTCTTCTTTCGTGATTTCTAGTGCGTCATAAATTTTTGGTAATGGATTATTTTTTCCACTAAAATCAACATCTACTACTGGTCCAATAATTTGAGAAACTTTACCTATACTTTGAGTCATTTTTATATAACTTAATTTGGTGTTTTTTTAATTGAATTTTAAGTTGCAAATATATAGGGTTCCACATAAATAGTGATTAATTTAAGGCCTTTTTTTAAAGAAACTTATGCTTTTAATACCCTTTAATCTTTGCTAATTGATCGAGATGATAATTATAATCACCAAAAAGTTGTTGTGCTACACGTGCTCTTTTTAAATAAAACCCAATATCAGCATCATCTGTGACTCCAATCCCCCCATGTAATTGTATCGCTTCGTTAGTAACTAATTTAGCTGTTTTACATAATTTGGCCTTGGCTAAGTGTGCATATTTTAGTGCACTAGTATCATTTTCATCAATCGCTTGAAGTGCTTTTAATACAATTGATTTACATAATTCAATTTCAGAAAAAAGAATTACAGCTCGATGTTGAAGAGCTTGATATGTTCCTATAATTACACCAAATTGCTGGCGTTCCTTTAAATATTGAATCGTAATATCAAATGCCTGTTTACAGATTCCCAGAAGTTCAGCTGAAATGCCGGAATAGGAAATAGTCATGAGTTGATCTAAAAATAACCGCCCTTCAAATTTAATATTGAGTTGATTTTCAACAGAGACTTCAACATTTTTAAAAATTATGTCTGCATATGATCCAGAATCCATTAATATTTTTTTAGAAACTATAATTCCACTGGACTTAGCATCTACAATAAACAAACTATAGTTTTCGTCAACCAGACATACAACAATCAAAAGATTGGCTGTTGTGCCATCAATTACCATTGTTTTGGACCCATTAATTACATATTTATCCCCTTTTAAAATTGCTTGAGTATTAAATACACTTGTTTGATGGTGTTTACCTTCTTGAATTGCAAGAGTCAATTGACTCGTCCCTTCCATAATTCCTGGAAATAATTTAACTTTTAGAGCTTCGTTGTCTGATAACCTAAGTGCAGAAGCTCCTAATAAAATTGAAGAAATTAATGGAGATTTAGAAAGGTTTCTGCCTGTTTCTTCTAAAATTTGTCCAAGCCCTACAAATCCAAAATCTAATCCATTATACCTCTCTGGAACTGTCAGTGCGGTCCAACCCATGGCAATCATTTCTTCCCACAATTCTTTGTCAAATGGAGTGTATTGTGAATCTCGTAATTCTCGCATCTGACTTATTGGAGCTTTTGCACTGAGCAGTTCTGTAGCAGAATCCTTAAGCATTTTTTGTTCCTCTGTAATAATTAAAGCCATAATAATCTTATTTAGTGGGCAGGCCCAATATGAGTTTAGAAATAATATTTAATTGGATTTCTGAAGTTCCCCCTTCTATAGAATTTCCTTTAGAGCGACAAAATTTTCGCGCCAAATCTCCATCTTTTTTTTCGTTTTCACCCCAAAAAAGTGCTTCTGATCCTCCTATGGCCATCAATAATTCGTGCCGAGCTATATTAAGTTCTGTTCCATAAAATTTAAAAAAAGAAGAAAGTGCCCCAGAATTATTTCCAGTTTTAGCTTCATCTGTAACGCGCTGAATTGTTAAATCAAAAATCTCTTCATCCATTTCAAAATCAGAAATTTGATTCCTTAAAACCCCATCTGAGATAGCTCCAGAACTATTTAAAGAAAGTTTTTCAAGTGCTGTGGTATGAACCTCTTTTTTTACATCTGTTTCTCCAATTCCACCAATCATTTGGCGTTCATGGGTCAAAAGATATTTTGCTATTGTCCAGCCTTCGTTTAGATTACCTATTAGGTTTTCCTTTGGTACTTTTACACTATCAAAAAAAGTCTCACAAAAGGGCGATTTTCCACTAATTAATTTAATTGGCCTAGTAGTGACTCCCTTTGAAGCCATGTCAATTAGTATAAAGCTAATCCCGTTGTGCTTTGTCGCTTTAAAATCAGTACGAACTAAACAAAAAATCCAATCAGATTTATCTGCATAAGAAGTCCACACTTTAGATCCTGTAATTTCATAATGATCTCCCATGTCAACAGCTTTGGTTTGAAGACTTGCTAAATCACTTCCTGCATTTGGTTCACTGTAGCCCTGACACCACCATATTTTACCTTCTACAATCTGAGGAAGGTAATGAAGTTTTTGATCTTCTGAAGCAAAATTGAGTAAAGCGGGGCCCAACATAGAAATTCCAAAACTGTAAAGAGGTTTTCTACAGCCCAAGCGAGTCATTTCTTGTGTTAAAATATTATTTTCATCAGAGGTTAATCCTCCTCCTCCATATTTTGTTTCCCAATAAGGTACAACCCATTTTTTTTCAAGCATACGCTCAAACCAAAGTCTTTGATCTTCAGAATTGAATTTAGCATTACGTCCTCCCCAGAATAAATCGAAGGGATCCTTTACGGGTTGCCTCATGCTTTCCGGACAATTTGTTTCTAGCCAAGCTCTTGTTTCAGTTCTAAAATCACTTAAAGAGACGCTGATTTTTGTTTCCATTTTTTATTGATTAATATAAATTATCTATTTTATTTTTCTGAATGGCTTGTAAGCCCATTTTACCGTATATTTCTACAGCTCTATCTAAGTTTTTAAAGCGAATATCTGTTGAAAATCCATTTTTGTATCTAAAATAAATTTGTTGGATGATAGCAGCAATTTTAAAAAGACCAAAAACATAATAAAAAAGAATATTCCCCATTTCTATGTTGCTTTTTTGAGCATAGTTTTCAACTAACTGACTCCGAGTTAAATTGCCTTTTACAAGGGTAATATTCATGCTATTTTCTTTTAAAAAATGAGGATCTGATTCTTGAATCCAATATCCTAAAGTTGTCCCCAAATCCATTAATGGGTCTCCAATAGTGGCCATTTCCCAATCTAAAATACCTTTAATATTTAAACTTTTGTCTTGGGAGAGAATTAAATTATCATACTTGAAGTCATTATGAATTAAAGCGCTTCTTTTTTCGGTAGGAATATTTTTATTAAGCCAAGTATATACTTTTTCTAATGGTTTAAATTCATCTGTTTTAGCTTTGATGTATCTTTTGGTCCAACCCTCAATTTGGCGATTAACATATCCATCTGGCCTTCCCAAATTTTCAAGACCAGCGGCATGATAATTAAATGAATGGATTTCTACCAAAGTACTTACAAAAGCTTCAGATAATTTTCGCATTTGATTTAAATCTGGTAATTGATCTTTAGGGGTGTGGCCACGAAAAATAACTCCATGCATGCGCTCCATTATATAAAATGGTGTGCCTATGATACTGAGCTCGTCAGAGAATAAAAAAGGTTGTGGAACTTTATTATATAGTGGATGTAATCCCGAAAGAATTCGGAATTCTCTATCCATATCATGTCCCGATTTAATTTTTACTCCTTGTGGAGGTTTTCTTAAAACTAGCTCTTTTTTACCAAATTTTAATAAATAGGTTAGGTTGGAATAGCCTGAGGGAAATTGTAATACTTCCATATGAGCCTTAGGTAATTCCATGGCATTGCGAATGTAAGTTTCTAGAGAATCGGTTTTTAAGGATTGTCCTTCTCTAATTTTAACGGCTTTATCTGACTTACTTAACATTTATTTAGTGCTAAATACTCTTCCAAAATAGTCCTCTAATTCTTTAACTACCTTATTTGTATCCATCTTCTATTAGTGTTGTTATTTATACTTTTTTAGGATACTTTTTGCTAATCTACTTTTATGCACCTCATCAGCTCCATCATATATTCGAGCAGCTCTCTCGTGACGATAATAAGAAGCTAAAATAGTGTCATCAGTTACTCCTTTTGCACCATGTACTTGAATTGCACAATCCACTACTTTTTGAAGTACTTGTGCACAATAAAATTTAATTATTGAAATCTCTGATCTGGTTTTATAAGCACCTTGAGTATCTATTTTTTTAGCTGCATCCTGAACTAAGAGTCTTGATGCATTTATTTCTGCTCTACATTCTGAAATCCAATTTTGAATAGTTTGTTTTTCACCTAGCATTATTCCCTCAGAAATTTCTCTTGAAACAGCACGTTCACACATTAAGTCAAAAGCTCGTTCACACATTCCAATCCAACGCATACAATGATGTATTCTACCTGGTCCTAATCGTTTTTGAGCAATGGTAAAACCTTCACCATCTCCACCCAAGACATTTGTTAAAGGAACTTTTACATCATGAAATTTAATTTCAGCGTGACTTTCCCAGCCACCGCCTGGATGTCCCATTATGGAAACATTTCTAACGAATTCTAATCCTTTACTTGAGGTTGGAACAATAACCTGACTTGCTTTTTTGTGAGGAATAACATTCTCAGGATCTGAAACTAGCATAACAATTGCAAAAGTAGATCCATCAAAACCTGAAGTAAACCACTTATGACCGTTAATTACATAATTGCCATTTTCCTTTTTGGCAATAGTTCCCATTTTAACAGGGTTTGATCCAGCGTGATCTGGTTCTGTCATTGCAAAACAACTTCTTATTTCTCCTTTTAAAAGTGGATATAAATAGGTTTCTTTTTGCTGATCGGTTCCAAACTCAATAAGAATTTCCATATTCCCAGCATCTGGAGCTTGACAATTAAAACAGTAATGGCCATATGGACTTGCCCCTAAAATTTCACTTACTTCTCCATGCTCAGCATTAGTTAAACCTAAACCTCCGTAATCTTTTGAGATCTGAGGAAGCCATAGCCCCTTGGATTTAACTTTTTCTCTAAGTTCATTTAGTTTAGGTAATTTCTCCTCCCACTTGACATTAAGTATCCAAGGCTCAAGAGTGAATAATTCCTCTTTTACAAAGGCTTCTGTCTGCTTTTTTATTTCTTCAAAATCCATTTTATAATCTTATTTTCCTAAAAAATCAGGTTTTCTTTTTTCGATAAATGCTGAAACTCCTTCTTTTAAATCGTGGCTTTTAAATGCATCTATTTGTTTTTTTGCTTCAAAAGCAATCGATTCATTTAAAGTGTGGTCCATGGCAAAAAACATATCTTCTTTTGCAATGCCAATTGCTAAAGTAGGGCGGATTGCAAAATCTTCTGCCCAATTTTGGGCACTAGTTAATATATCATCTTGAGCTACTAAGCGATTTGTAAGTCCTAATTCTAGGCACCTTTGTCCAGTTATTTTTTTTCCACTTGTAGCAATCTCTAAAGCACGACTATAACCTACTTGTCTTGTGAGAAGCCAGCTTGCACCGCCATCAGGACCTAGTCCAATATTAACAAAGGCATATAAAATACCACTTTTGTCACTCATTACCCTAAAATCACATGCTAAAGCAAAAGCAGCTCCAACACCAGCAGCAGTTCCATTTATAGCCCCAATAATTGGTTTCTTTAAAGAAAAGAATTGATTCATTAATGGTTGGTATTGATCTATAATATATTGACTTCGTTGATCAGCAGTAACCTCATCTCCAAAAACAGACATGTCTGCCCCAGCGCAAAAACCACGCCCTGCACCAGTTATAACAACTGCACGAATTGATTCGTCAACTTCACATTTTTTAAGAGAATTTGAAATCCCATCAACCAAATCTTGGTTTACAGCATTGTAACGATCAGGTCGATTAAGTGTGATTGTAGCTACTCCGTTATTAATTTCGAATAATACTGCGTTTTCCATAATTAATTAATTATAAGCAAGAGCTAAAAACTCAGCCACACAAGCTGGCTTATCTTGGCCTTCCAATTCAATTACTACATTTAATTTATATTTAGCTCCTTTTGGAATTATATTAAATTCAGCTAAAGAAACTCGCCCTCTAAATTTTGACCCTGCCATAGTAGCGCTAGGAAAACGAACTTTATCTAAACCGTAATTTATAGCCATCGAAGTCTGTTTAATTTCGTAGGTTTCATACATCATTTTTGAACACATAGACAACATCAAAAATCCATGAGCTATGGTTTGCTTATATGGAGATTCCTTAATACATCGCTTTTCGTCAATGTGTATCCACTGCTCATCTTCAGTGGTTTTAGCAAAAGTATTAATTCGTTTTTGATCCATTATACTCCATGGAGTAAGGCCCAGCTCTGTACCTACAGCTTTTTCCATTTCTGAAATATTTTTAAAAGTACTCCTATGGACCTTTTGTGTTTTTTGTGTTTCCATAATTCTGTTTTTACATTGTCATGTATCCTCCATCAGCAGTATAAACACCACCTGTCGAATAACTTCCAGCAGATGAGGCTAAATAAACGGCTAATCCTGACATTTCATAAGGTTGAGCCATTCTGCCAGCTGGCAATTCTTTATTAATTTGATTAAGCAAAGATTCATTACTCCAAAGGGCTTTACTAAATTTAGTTTGAATTAAACCAGGACAAATTGCGTTAGAACGAATTCCATGTTTTCCCCATTCTTTTGCCTGAACTTGAGTAAGCATGATAAGTGCAGCTTTAGTTACGCTGTAAATACCTAATCCTAGACTAGGTTTTAATCCTTCTATAGAAGCAATATTAAGAATAGCTCCATCTTTATTTTCTTTTAAATGAGAAAAACATAAATTACTCAAAGCAAAAGCTGCTTTTAAATTTACATTCATCATTTTTTCATAAACAGACTCTGTCATCTTCTCCAAGGGTTCATACACGGGATTAATAGCTGCATTATTTACTAATATATCTATTCTTCCAAATTTTTCTAGAGCCTTATTAACTAAATTTTCACGCTGCGTCTTTTCGCCAATATGGCAAGCTTGAGCCATAACTGAATATCCTTTTTGACTCAATTCTTTAGCAGCTTTGTCGACTGCATCTTGTGAACGACTACTCAATACTACATGAGCTCCGTATTCAGCAAATGCAGTTGCTATTGCAAGTCCAATACCTCTACTGGATCCGCTAACTATGGCAACTTTATCAGTTAAATCAAATAAATTTTTGTTTTTTTTTGTCATTTTTAAATTGGCATTGCTCCTCCATTGGCATGTAAAGTATGCCCGCTAACAAACCCAGCTTCTTTTGAAGCTAAAAATAGATACGCGTGAGCCATATCTTCTGGCGTTCCAATTCGTCCAACTGGAATTTGAGCAATTCCAGATTTAATAATTTCTTCGGGCATAGAGTCTGTCATTTCAGATTTGATAAAGCCAGGAGCTACCGCATTAACTGTAATATTATACTTCCCAACTTCCCTGCATAATGAATGTGTAAAGCCAACAATTGCTGCTTTGCTCGCTGAATAATTAGTTTGACCAAATGCTCCCTGAAAAGCATTAATCGAAGAAGCTGAAATGATCCGACCATAATTAGCTGACTTCATATGTGGTAAAACAGCTTTTGTAGTTACAAATAAAGAATTCACATTTACCGACTGCACCATATCCCATTCTTCCCTTGTCATTTTTAAAATAGAACGATCTCTAATTACTCCAGCATTATTTATTAATACATCTATCTTTTCATGGTTTTTGATAATCTCTTCAACTGCATTATCAACTGATTGTTGACTAGTAACGTCAACCTTTTGAAAAAATATACTTCCTCCATCTGATTTAATATCATTAGCTGTTTTTTGCCCGTCTTCTAGAACATCCCAAAGAGCAACTGTTGCACCCTCATTGCAAAATATTTTACAAATACCTTCTCCAATTCCACGGGCACCACCAGTTATAATTACAATTTGTCCATCTAATTTTTTCATTATTAAATAAGTGTAAAAGATTTATCTGCCGTCTGAAATATATGGCAATAAAATAATTTAAAAAAAAAGGCAGCATTTGTGCTGCCTTTTATATCTGCTTTTAGAAGATTAATTATAGATCAAAAACTGCTCTTAAATTTACTCTTCTTCCAATAACTGGCATATTTGGAAATGCTCGGTATTGTTGATTAAAAAGGTTTGTAGATGATAGGTCTAATTTTACCCCATTAGATAATCTATATCCAATACTAGCGTCTACTAAGTTTTTCTCCTGAACTACTCCAGAATAAAATCCTTGATTTGAATTGAATTCATCATCATGTTGGAATGCTAATGAAAATTGGAATCCGTCTTTTACCATATAATCCATTCCTACACGAAATTTAAATCGAGGTGCGTTCAAGAAATCTTGGAAAGGAAGATCATCATCATTTTCCTCTCCTGGATTCCATTCGTTCTGGCTTAACCAAGAGGAGTTACCCCAAAAAGTAAGCTTGTCTGTTGCAAAATATTCTAATGAAAGGTCAGCCCCAACGTGGGAACGAGTCTCATCGAAAATTCTATATCCCGCAGATATGTGAGTTATTCCGTCACCCTGCGGTACTCTCTGAGATTCAATAACTCCAACAGCTCCAGTATTGATAGCTCCAAGATATCCTTGTCCTCCTTGAATAAATGCTCCACCTACAAGCCCCGCAACTTCTTGGTTAGCAGCGGCAATTGCCGGTGCTATTAAAGGAGCTGCTGTTGCAGCAACTGCTGCAGATACAGGAGCTACTTCTGGCGAACCAGGGAAAAGTGCCCCAGCAGGTGCTCCGGTTGCCCATATAGCCTCTGGAATTCCGCTTGCTGTATATTGTGCTTCTACCCCTGCTTGAACTTGTGCATTTACACCAGCTGTAACAGCTTGGGTAATAGCAGCACTAATTACTGGGTCTGAAGCAAAATCTCCTGCAACCTGTGCACCAAGATCGGCAGGAATTCCTTCGGAACCATTTAATCTAAATGTAGGTCCTATGGCAGTAAATTGGGTTGAACCAGTTCTAGCAAAAGTATAAACGTCCAAACCTACTGCAAATCTATCTCCTAAAAGCCCTTTATAGCCAACCTCCCATGAAGTGGTTGTTCCATAGCGTGCTGCTGGAGTGCCAACAGCAGTTGGCATTGCAGTACCATTAAAAGCATTATAACCTTGTATTGTACCTGAAGCTCCTCCAGGAACATATGTGCTAAAGAAGTTTTGAATTAATGGTAATAATGGTGCATAGGATGGACTAGCAGCTACCCCAGCATATAATGGAGGTAATGTTAATCCGGCTACTGCTCCATAAGGAACTGCAAGTGGCCAATTTGTTGTTCCTGCTGGCAATGTTGCTCCTCCTCCACCAACAATTTCTATCGGTGCGTTTGCATCAAAATTTTGAGCAGACGTTTGACCAGATAGCCAAACATCTAAAATTCCAGGTGCTTGAATTTGTACAGGGAAATCTACATAAGTTTGCAAGGTGGGTGGTGCAAATACGGCCTGGTTGTAAGTTAACCTAAAGCTATTTTTGCTATTTGGTTTAAATACTAATCCTATTCTAGGAGCAATTTTTCCTTTATCTATGAAATTTAATTTATCATAACGTAAAGCATAAGTTAAATCCAATTTTTCACTGAAACGGGAAGTCCCTTGACCATAAACTCCAAATACATTATAATCGTTATTCCCATCATTTTCACCAAACAGTGTGTTTTCTGAATCTGAACCAATAATACGGTAGTCAGTTCCGAAAGTAAAATTTGAATCAAGGAAATTTGGGGCGTCAAAATTGTATTGTAGTTGAGTATCTAAAGCAGATCTCTTAGTAATTATTCTTTGAGCAGTTAAATACAAATAAAATGGAGCATTTTCACTACCTCCATCGTTAGCATTATAGGATACTTGTCCGAAAAAACCACCAGATCTTAATCTTGCCTGTCCCCAATAATCGTTACCAGCTGCATATCCTGGTCCTTGTGATTGATTTATTAGTCCGTTCCCTGAATTTATACCACCTGAAACTACAAAATCCGTATTGTCATTAGGTCTAAATTCTAAGTGAGCATTCGCCAAAAAAGTCTCATACTCATTCATATACGAGTTTCCATCACCATCGGGATCAATTTCAGCACGAGTGAGAACTGGTGTTGAAGGAACAACAGAAGGATCGATTCTATTACCTTTAATGACAGGTTGAAAAATTCCATTTGCTGTAGCACCATTAATCTGAGCTAAAAAACCAGCATCCTCAACTGGGTCTAAACTAAACTCATCTCCTCTTTTGTATTGCGCATTAACTTTGAATCCAAAAGTCTTTTTATCATTTGAATACGCATGTCTAAGAGCAGCAGAAAGAGTACTCAAGTTTCCACCAATAAGTTCAATTGAAGTTCCTGGTTTATCAATAGCTTTCTTAGAGAAGAAGTGAACTACTCCAGATTCTACTCCAGGACCGTAAAGTGCTGATGCAGCTCCCCTTACTATTTCAACTCTTTCTATATCAAGATTTGACAATCCTGATTGGAATGCAAATAATGAACCAGAGGCAGGAGATTGTAAAAAACGATAATCTAATAAAGGGAAGACGCTAGTTCCAAAAACTCCAGATCCTGCTCTCATTTCAAAATTTATTGAGTTAGCAGATTGTTGTTGAAATTGAATTCCAGGGATATTCACCAAGTTTCTTAGTGGGTCATTTACATTTGCTGTATTTTCTAGATCTTGTGATGTAATAATCGAAACCGATGCGGGTGCATCCAAAATCTTTTCTGATCTTCTTGATGCAGAAACTACAACCTCATTTAAGTTTTGTCCAAACGATAATTCAACTGATATCATTTGGTCTGCGGAGGTCACTTCAATAGTTTGTGATCCAAATCCTATATAACTTACTTCAATAGTCAGTGGAAATTCAGAAGACGTATTTAGGGTAAAGTTTCCATCAAAATCTGCAATAGCTCCGGTGTTTGAGCCCACAACAATTATGTTTGCTCCAGGGATAGCTTCTTGATTTTCAGCATCAATGACTTTTCCTGAAATAGACGTTTGTGCTATGACAACATTTGCTAACAATAAAAGCAGCATTATGAGTCCTTTGTGTAATACATTATTTGTTTTCATATTTTTATTTCATTTGTTTTGAGCCCAAAGGGCGCCTTTAAATACTAAGATAATTAAAGAGAAGTTGTTTGATTTTTGTTAATTTAATTTTAACTAAGTTAATATAATTTTTTTCTTATAAATAAATTTGCTTCAAAGAGTTAAATTTTAAATCTTAAATATGTCTTTATTAATGATATTAGCATTGATAAAAAAGTAAGTTCTTTTAAAAAAATTATTACGTTTACTGTCATAAAAAATTAAAAACACATTAAAATTGATAATTTGAAGAACGTCTTTTATTTCTTAATGAAATACCTACTGAGATACTATAATCAGGTTTTTTTTAGAGAAATTAAAGTATATGGATATGAAAATATTCCACCTGATGGTGGGGTATTATTTTCACCTAACCATCAAGGTGCTTTTTTAGATCCTTTATTAGTAGGATCCATGACTCCAAGGAAAATTACATCTTTAACTAGAAGTGACGTTTTTGGGGGACCTCTGCAGTGGTTTTTAGATGCTTTTCAAATGTTACCAGTTTATCGTATTCGCAATGGATATGGTAATCTTAAAAAAAACGATGCAATTTTTGAGAAATGTTACAAAATACTAGGTGAAGGAAGATTTTTATTGATGTTCTCTGAGGGTGGACATCATAATGAGTATTTTCTTCAACGCCTTTCGAAAGGGAGCAGTCGTTTAGCTTACAATGCTCAACTCGAAAATCCAGGTAAAAAAATATACCTGCAGCCCATGGGTTTAAATTATGGCCACCATCAACAAGTTCGATGTGATCTCCACATTGTTTATGGTAAACCAATTGAGGTAGGTAAAGAAATTGATTCAAAATTAAGCGAGGCAGAAAATATAAATAAGATCCGAGAAGAACTTCAAGAAAGAATGCGAGATTGTCTTTGGCTTCCAGATAAGACAGAAAACTATCAAACTCAAAAAGAGCGAATAAATCGATTAACAACTCAACTTGAATTTCAAAAGTTAAGAGAGTTACTTGATTCTAATTTTGAGAGTCTTCCAACTAGAAGAAAACTATCTTCCACTAGGAGTACTTTTGTATTTTTACTTACTATTCCAAATCTAATTCCTATATGGATTACTAGAAAAATAATTGGAAAATTTAAAGATGTTGTTTTTATAAGCTCTATGAAATACGCAATGGGCGTATTTTTCTTTCCTGTTTGGTGGTTATTGAGTTCAATTCCAATTGCTTATAGTCTTGGAAACCGAGTGATGACAACTTATCTTTTGATTTGCATATCTAGTATTTTTATAAGACAAAGGATTTTACTATCATAAAATAATATTTAATAGTTTTTACTTATTGATGTCTTATTTATTCTTTTAAAACCTATTCAAAATGGTTAAATTTATTTATTATTATAGTTTATAGCTATTATTTTATATTTTATAATAATTTTATATTATATGTTGTAAATTATACAAAGATTCTTAACTTTGAATAATGCTTGATGTTATTATTATTGGCGCAGGTCCAATCGGGCTTGCTTGCGGAATTGAAGCGCATAAAAAAGGGTTAGACTATATTATATTTGATAAAGGCTGTTTAGTGAACTCTCTTTATAACTATCCTTTAAACATGACATTCTTTTCAACCTCAGATAAACTAGAGATTGGTGAAGTGCCTTTTATATCTCATAACTCTAAACCAACAAGAGCTGAAGCACTTGAATACTATCGAAGAGTTGCCTCTCACTGGGATCTAAACCTTAATCTGTATGAATCTATAGATAAGATAGAAAAGACAGAAAACCACTTTAATGTTACCACATCAAAAGCAAGCTTTAATTCAAAGACGATTGTGGTTGCAACTGGATTTTACGATAAACCATTTATGCTTAATGTCACTGGTGAAGATTTGCCTAAGGTTAAGCATTATTACACTGAACCTCATCCGTATTTTGGAATGGACATCGTTGTTATTGGTGCAGCAAATTCTGCTGTAGATGTAGCTTTAGAAACTTATCGAAAGGGTGCAAAAAGTGTAACTATGATTATTCGTGAAGAAGAAATAGGTTCTAATGTGAAATATTGGGCACGCCCTGATATTTTAAATCGGATAAAAGAGGGAAGCATTAAAGCTTATTTTGAGGCCTCAATCACCAAAATTGAAGAAGATGTTGTCTTTTTTGAAGATAAAATTGGTAAGCATATAATATCTAATGACTTTGTATTGGCCATGACAGGCTATGAACCAAACTTTGAGATGCTGGAAGAGTTAGGTGTTGCCTTTAATAATGACGCTTTTAAAACACCTGTTTTCAATGATCAAACCATGGAATCCAATGCAGAAGGAGTTTACCTAGCTGGGGTTGTGTGTGGAGGCTATAAAACTAATAAATGGTTTATAGAAAATTCTCGAGAGCACGCTTTGACTGTGATTAAATCTATTAAGGCCAAGAAAAATTTAAAGTGAATTGATTATTATATAATGATAAAATCAATTTTTCTATATTCGAAGTAATGTTATTATCTCTTTTAAGCATTTTCATTGCTATACTTTGGATTGTAGTCGGGACATCAAAAGTAAAACTTCATCCTTTTTTAGTATTATTTAGTGCAGCTTTATTATTAGCTTTTCTCCTTGGTCTTTCTCCGACTGAAACTTTAAGACTTATCCAAAAAGGACTTGGAAATATTATTCAAAATATTGGTCTATTAATTCTATTTGGAACAATAATTGGAGTGGCATTAGAGCAATCAAAAGGTACTTTATCTATTGCTCAAGGAGTTTTAAAATACCTTCATCGATTGCCATTACCATATGCTGTTAGTTGTATAGGATATCTTGTGTCAATTCCTGTTTTTTGCGATGCGGCATTTGTTATACTTTCACATTTAAATAAAACCTTATCCGAAAAAACAAAGACGCCACTAGTTGGACTTACTGTCGCCTTATCTACTGGATTATTTGCACCTCATGTTTTGGTTCCTCCAACACCTGGACCATTAGCGGCAGCCTCAAACCTTGGGTTAGAAAATATATTACTTTTAATATGTTTAGGAGGTGTTGTTGCTTTTATACTTATTCTTGTTGGTGGTGCCTACGGGAACTATCTCATCAAAAAAAACAAGCACACCTTTGAAGAAGAACCAAAACAAAGTGAAAAAATAATAGATGCCTCTATCCCAAGTTTCTCTTCGGCCATTCAGCCCATTTTAGTCCCTATTATTCTAATGGGCCTTGGTGCATTGATAAGTTTGTTGCCTGCTGAATTTGCTTTAAAAGAGTTTTTAAGCCTAATAACCCATCCCACTTTTGCTTTAGGGATTGGAATGATTTTTGCTTTTAAGTTGGCGTCAAATCAACCAATAAATTTTATAAATTCTTCACTAAAAAAAGGTTTTATTCAAGCGGCTCCTATCTTAATGATAACAGGAATGGGAGGCTCATTAGGCAGTATCATTCAAACAATACCACTTCAAGATTTTGCAAAAGATATTTCATCTTATGAAGCGCTTGGATTATTAATTCCTTTCGGAATTGCTGCCTTGTTAAAAACAGCACAAGGATCTTCAACAGTTGCTATTATAACAACATCATCAATTATGTTTCCTTTACTGCCATTACTAAATCTAGATAGTGACCTAGGTAAAGTCTGGGTTATAATGGCGCTTGGAGTAGGATCAATGACAGTTTCTCATGCAAACGACTCGTATTTCTGGATTGTTTCTCAAATGAGCGGAATGGATGTTAAAACAGCATACAGAACACACACAATAGGAACATTACTTCAAGGTGTGATTGGGTTTTTTATAGTATTGGTATGCTACTCTTTATGGAGACTCTTTTAATATGAAGAGTATATCAACTCAAGCTTTACTTTTTTATCATTTAGAGTTGAGGCTGGATGTGATCCAATTAGAACAGTCCCTAATGGATTTAATGTTGCTGCCATAGGATAATTTAGAGATTCTAAATCCATTGATTTTCGAGCTTTTACAGCTATTGGATTTCCTATATCAGCAGTAATGACTAGTCCAAGATCATAATTTAAAGAATCATTTCTAATAACATTTGAAATGTGATTTGTCAAATTAAACTTATAGCGATAAGGGTCATTGTTTTCATCTAATTCTAAAATTCCTCCAAAATTTTGTTTATTAGAATTAGCTCCAAAGCTAGACACAGATGCATCGATACTGTAATCAATTAATGGGGCGCCAGAATCATAATTAAATAAATACAAGCGTTTCGCAGTTAGTGTTTCTAAAGAAGTTATTTCTGGGTCAATATAGAATATAAGATTTGCCTCATTGATCAAAAAAGTTTCAGCCCTAATATCTTCCAGAAGTGGATTAGAGTCAGGATTTTCGTTTGCAAATAGTCTAATTTTTCCGTGTAGTCGACTACCCTGAACAAAAAGCTTATCTGTAGGCAAATTGTTTTTTGATGACTCAATACGTTGTTCAATAGCTGTTTCAAAAGCTGAGTTTTTCAAAGTATTAATTTGGTTCCCACCAAGACTTAAAGAGAGTTCTCGTTCTACCTTATCTATAACATCATCTGTTAGATCGTCGGTAGTTCCTTGATTGTTGTAATCATCAAATTCATATAAAATTTTAATTTCTGCACCTTGAATGTCAAGAAGCATGTACAAGTCATCTGAAAAATTATCAGCTCTAATTACTAGGCCTCGCATCACCTGATTGAAAGCTTCATTTCCTGAAAGAGCATCAGCACCTTCTAAGTCAATAAGTCTTTTTTGAAAGAAGCTTGGATCCAAAGGAATAGTGAGTCGCGGAGACAATCTTGTTTCAACTTGTGTAGTCTCATCTACATCTGTAGTTTCGGGATCATCTTCAGTAAAATTAAAACGGATTTCATCAAAGTTGAGAGAAATTGTTTCGTTAAAAAGAGTTGATCCAATATACCCTTCATCAAAATAATCACGATTAGAATAGTAAATTTGGGCTGACTCAAAGTTCGTTGAAGGATCAAGATTCCCTAAGAAATAGGTTAGTTCATAGACTTGAAGATCAAAATTAGCATTTCGGTTTCCATAGATAGAATCAATTTGATATTCACGATTTTGAGCCTGATAGGTTCCATTATCGTTATCGTCGTGATCTAGTATTCCATCACCATCACTATCTGAACTTAACGGATTTAATCCTGACTGAAACTCTACAATATCTGTTAGCTCGTCTTCATCTGAATTACTATCTGGGTCATTGGGATCAGCATCAAGAGAATCAATTACCCCATCATTATCTGAATCATTTGTATTTGAGAAAAAAGGTATTTCTAAACTAACCTGTTTGACTGTTTCGTTTTCTTGAATAAGGTTTATATCTGTTTGATCTTCTTGATCTTCAAAACTCTGCCTGAAATTTCCAAAAACGAGATCGGATCCAATATTTAGTTGAGTAACAATACTTGCCTCTGATTTACCAAAAACAGGATGAGTTATTAGACCTAATTGTGCAAGAGGCTGTCTATTATTAGATTGAACCTCTTCTGTGCTTTCTTGAAAAGTAAAAGCTGGGACAGATCTTGAATCTGTTTCTAAAGTAAGATCTGATAATACAGTTTCTCCAATAGGATAATAGTCTTGATTACAAGAAATTAAAAGAAATAAAACAGAAATCTTTACAAAAAAATAAGATAAAAGCCGTTTCAAAAGTTTAACTATTAAAATTTATTATAAAATTCAATATATGTTTCCTCGTCCTTGGATTGCGAAAAGTCTAAATGTGGTTTTTTAATGTCTTTTATATTTTTAATCACAGAATCCGGGAGATTTTCTGAGGCCATAATAATGCCATCAGAATGGGTAGCAGCAATTTTAGAAAGGGCTTCAAAATTGGCTTGCTTAAGGTCTTCAAGGTGTTGTTTTTCAATTTTATCAAAAACAACTTTTTCATAAAATTTATTTGAAATAGTTCCCTCGAAGTTAGGCTCATAAATGGAACTTATAATTTTACTTTCTGAAAACAATGGCTCGTCTGAGAAGTATGATTTTAAATACAACGGAAATAAGGCTGTAAACCATCCGTGAAGATGAATTATATCTGGAGACCAATTAAGTTTTTTGACGGTTTCGATAACTCCTTTAGTAAAAAAAATCATCCGTTCGTCATTATCCTTAAAAATCTTGCCCTTTTCGTCGTGGAGAGCTGATCTTCGTTTGAAGTACTCTTCATTGTCAATGAAGTATACTTGCATTCGTTCTTTTGGAATAGAAGCTACTTTAATAATCAACGGCATGTCCATGTCGTTTATAACTAAGTTCATCCCCGATAGACGAATTACTTCATGCAATTGATGTCTCCTTTCATTAATTAATCCATAACGAGGCATAAAGATCCGAGTTTGACCACCATGCTCATTTATTGCCTTTGGTATTTGAAATGAATTTATCGCTTGTTCCGTTTGAGGCAGATAAGGGACAACCTCCGAGGAAATAATTAATATTTTTTTGTCTTTCATAAACTAATTTTCCATTGGAAAAAGTCTTGCAAAAGTACAAAATTAATAGACATATACTTAAAAACTAACTACTTTAGCTGAGTTAATGATATCCTAAATGTTGACATTTAAAGCCTCTGGAGAAATTCGAGCATACTTTAAATCAAAATCTGAAAGAATTGGTCTTGTGCCAACAATGGGTGCTTTGCATTATGGACATCTTTCCTTAGTTAGAAAAGCATGTGCAGAAAATGATTATGTGGTGGTCAGTGTTTATATAAATCCAACACAATTTAACCATCAGATTGATTTTGAAAGTTACCCTTCTAATCTTAGTAGTGATATGGCTTTACTTAATCCTTTTTCTGATAAAATTATTTTTTATACCCCCGATCATAAAGACTTGTATCCTGGAGAAATTCAAAGTAATTCATATGATTTTGGGTCAATAACAGCTCATATGGAGGGTTTATTTCGCCCAAGTCATTTTAATGGAGTAGCTACTGTCATAGAGGCTCTTTTTAGAAATATTCAACCTCAAAAAGCTTATTTTGGAGAAAAAGATTTTCAACAGTTACAAATGATCAGAAATCTTAGTGTTAAAAAACAAATGGCTGTTTCAATAGTTGGCTGTCCGACTATTAGAGAAAAAGATGGACTTGCAATGAGCTCAAGGAATCTACTACTTAGTTTAGAGCAACGAAAAGCTGCTCCAATAATTTATGCCACACTCCAAGATTTGAATAAAAATTATCTCAAATCTGATGTGTCTTTGATGAGTCGATATTTTAAGGAAAAAGTTGAAAAATCTTGTCTAAAAGTAGAGTACTTTTTTGTTGCTTCAATTGATGACTTGATTCCTACTTCTAAACTAGAATTGAATAAAAAATACCGCTTTTTTGTTGCAGTATATGCAGGAAAAACCAGATTGATTGATACCGTCGAATTAAACAGAATATGATACCTTTGAAATATGTTAATTGAAGTGCTTAAATCAAAAATTCATCGTGTTACAGTAACCGATGCTGATCTAAATTACATTGGAAGTATTACGCTGGATAAAAAACTGATTGATGCTGCAAATCTAGTTGTAGGTGAAAAAGTCCAAATTGTCAATATCAATAATGGAGAACGTCTCGAAACATATATTATTGAAGGATTAAAAGGTAGTGGAGAAGTTGCCCTTAACGGACCAGCGGCTCGTAAAGTTCAAAAAGGAGATATTCTGATAATAATTAGCTACGCTCAAATGGATATAGATAGTGCCAAATCATTTAACCCTACCATAGTTTTTCCTAACGAATTGACCAACCAACTCGATTAAGGCTTTGAAACAAATAAAATCTTTGATTAAAGTAATAATTCCACTTGGGATAGGGATTTTCTTTATTTATCTTATGTTAAGAGCAACCACTACAGAAGATAGAAAGCTAATCTTTGATTATGTAAAAAATGCTGATTTACGTTTTATAATGCTTTCTGTTTTATTTGGAATCTTAAGTCACCTATCCAGAGCTTATCGCTGGAAGTTTATGTTGGCACCTTTGGGCTATAAGCCTCGTTTTGTAAATACTATTTTGGCAGTTCTAATTGCATACATAGCTAATCTTGGGATTCCAAGATCTGGAGAAATATTAAGAGCTACAACACTAAGTTCATATGAAAAAATTCCTTTTGAAAAATCATTTGGAACTATCATTGCTGAGCGTTTAGTTGACTTAATTTTTCTTCTGAGTTTTATTTTTTTAGCATTAATCTTACAATATGATTTATTATGGCAGGTTCTTAAAGAAAAACAAATCTCTCTATCAACTATAATAGCTGCAGCTGTAATAGCCATGACAACTTTTATTTGTCTTAAGTTTCTTTTTGAAAATAATCATTCCAAGCCAATCAACAGAATAAAAACTTTTTTAAAAGGACTTGGCGAAGGGATTTTAAGTTTTAAATCCATGACTAATAAAGGTGCATTCCTCCTTCATACGGTTTTTATCTGGATCATGTATGTTGCAATGTTTTATGTCATAAAATGGACAGTTCCAGAGGTGGAAAATCTTGGATTAAGTGCTTTATTGCCAGCATTTGTTATTGGAGGATTAACTATTTCTGCAACCAATGGCGGTATTGGTATTTATCCATTTTCAGTGGCTTTGATGCTATCTGCCTTTGGAATTTCTAACGAATCTGGCCTTGCCTTTGGCTGGATAGTATGGACATCACAGACGTTAATGATTATACTTTTTGGAAGCCTTTCTTTTTTTGTGCTACCTTTAGTTAACCACAAAAAAAATAATCTTTAGACAAATTTATGGCCAAATTAAAAAAAGCTTTCTTTTGTCAAAACTGTGGAGCTCAACATTCACAATGGCAAGGTAAATGCAATGGCTGTGGAGAATGGAATACTTTGATTGAAGAACTTTTAATCAAAAACCCAGAAAAAGAATGGGCCTCAGAAAGTTCAAATAAGGCTTCAAAGCCAGTAAGGATGGACGCCATTGACGTAAGTGCTATTCCAAAAATAAAAACTGGTGATACTGAATTAGATCGAGTCTTAGGTGGTGGATTAGTCCCTGGAGTGGTCATTCTTTTAGGTGGAGAGCCTGGGATTGGAAAATCAACCCTTTTATTACAAGTTGCTCTTCAGCTAAAAAAGAAAGTTCTATATGTCTCAGGAGAAGAAAGCCAACAGCAAATCAAACTTCGGGCAACAAGAATGGGTTTAGCTGAAGATAATTGCTTCGTTCTAAGTGAAACTGAAACTCAAAGTATTTTTCATCAATTGCAAAATATTCAGCCTCAGCTATTGATAATTGATTCTATTCAGACACTACATAGCAACCACATTGAAAGTGGGGCTGGGAGTGTTTCTCAAATTCGAACCTCCGCAGCAGAATTAATACAGTATGCAAAAACTACAGACGTTCCTGTAATTTTAGTAGGACATATTACCAAAGATGGTGCCATTGCAGGCCCAAAGATTCTGGAGCATATGGTAGATACTGTTCTTCAATTTGAAGGAGATCGAAATCATACCTATCGTATACTAAGGGCTCAAAAAAACCGCTTTGGAGCAACTTCTGAAATCGGTATATATGAAATGATTTCACAAGGCCTTAGACAAGTAAAAAATCCAAGTGAAATACTAATTTCTGAAAAAGAAAGTTCTCTAAGTGGACATGCCATAGCAGCAACTATAGAGGGCATTCGTCCTTTGATGATTGAAGTTCAGGCCTTGGTGAGTAGTGCTGTTTACGGAACTCCCCAAAGAAGCAGTACTGGATTTAATTCCAAACGATTGAATATGCTTCTAGCTGTTTTAGAAAAAAGAGCTGGATTTGCTCTTGGAAGTAAAGATGTCTTTATTAACATAACCGGAGGAATGAGTATTGAAGATCCTGCTCTAGACTTAGCCGTTATTGCAGCTATCCTTTCAAGCTATCATGAAAGTCCCATTTCCCAAAAAATTTGTTTTGCAGCTGAAATTGGACTTTCTGGCGAGATTAGGCCAATTCCTAAAGTAGACCAAAGAATACAAGAAGCTGAAAAATTAGGCTTTGAAAACATCGTTATTTCTCAATATTCTAAACTAAGTGTAAATCAAAAGTTGATTCAAGTTCAACAATTATCCAAAGTAGACAACCTAGTTAATTTTCTTTCGTAAAATTAGTTTTTAGAAAAAAGAGCCTATATTAGAGAGGGCAAAATGCTTTTATCATGAAAGAAATCATTTCTAAGTTCATTGCAGAAGTTGATGCAAAAAATAAAAATGAACCTGAGTTTATGCAAGCAGTGACAGAAGTCGCTGAAACTGTTATTCCTTATATCGTGAAAAACGATATTTACTATGGTCAAAACATCTTACTTAGAATGGCAGAACCCGAACGTGTATTATCATTTCGTGTTGCCTGGATCGATGATAATGAAGAAATTCAAGTTAATCGAGGTTACAGGGTTCAAATGAACTCAGCCATTGGTCCCTATAAAGGTGGATTGAGGTTTCACCCAAGTGTAAATCTTAGCGTTTTAAAGTTTTTAGCATTTGAGCAAACGTTTAAAAATAGTCTTACTACCCTACCCATGGGTGGTGGTAAAGGAGGTTCAGATTTTAATCCAAAAGGCAGGTCAGATACTGAGGTAATGCGCTTTTGTCAAAGCTTTATGACAGAACTTTATAGCCATATTGGTCCTAATCGTGATGTTCCTGCAGGTGACATTGGTGTTGGTGGTCGTGAAATCGGATATCTCTTTGGACAATACAAACGTCTTAAAAATGAGTTCACTGGAGTCTTGACTGGAAAGGGTGCTTCATTCGGAGGCTCATTAATACGTCCTGAAGCAACAGGCTACGGAGTAGTCTATTTTACAGAGCAAATGTTGAAGTATAAAAATAATAGCTTAAAAGGTAAGAAAATTACTATTTCAGGTTCTGGTAATGTTGCGCAATATGCAACAGAAAAATGTATTGAATTAGGAGCAAAAGTCATCACTCTTTCGGATTCTTCAGGTTATATAATAGATCCAGACGGAATTGATAAAGAAAAGCTAGCTTTTATAATGGATCTCAAGAATATTAAAAGAGGTCGAATTGAATCCTACACTAAAAAATATCCTAAAGCTTCTTTTAATGCTGGACAAACTCCTTGGAAAGTTGCTTGTGATATTGCACTTCCTTGTGCTACTCAAAATGAATTAAATGGTAATGATGCTAAAAAATTATTAAACAATGGTTGTATTTGTATTGGAGAAGGAGCAAATATGCCCTGTACGCCTGAAGCTATTGAATTATTTAAAAAGAATAAATTATTATTCGCTCCAGGAAAGGCTTCTAATGCTGGAGGAGTTGCAGTTTCTGGACTTGAAATGGCTCAAAATTCATTGCGTTACAGTTGGACTAGAGAAGAGGTAAATAAACGTCTTCAAACAATTATGATTGATATTCATGAATCATGTTTACAATATGGAAAGGATGAAAATGGTTATGTTGACTATGTCAAAGGAGCAAATATTGCTGGCTTTGTAAAAGTTGCTGATGCAATGCTTGCCCAAGGAGTGGTATAAGTCGTGACAAGTAACCAAAATGATACAGTCCACGCATTTACTCTAGGTCTTGTTAAGTATGGAGACACAAGTTTAATTTCAGCTTGTTATACTTTGGAGTATGGCTTGCAATCTTATATGCTTAAAGGCATATTGACTAAAGGCAAAAAAAAAGTTTCTAAATCCCTATTTGAACCACTTAATTTATTGGAATTCCAAGCCCCTAAAAACTCTGAAAACCGTTTAAGTTATATTAAAGAAGCTAAACTTCACTATACATATTCTTCAATTCCTTATGATCTAAATAAAAAAGCTTTGATATTTTTCTTATCAGAAGTACTACATCAAGTTTTTCGAGAGGAACAAGAACCCAATCCACCACTGTATCATTTTGTCAAAAAAAATTTAATCTGGTTAGATACTCAAAATAAGCTAGGCCTATTTCATATTAAAATGATGTTGGATTTAACAGAATTTATTGGATTTTATCCTAATATGTCTAACTCTGAAGCACCTTTTTTTGACTTACAGGCTGGCTGTGGGAGTTTTATTAAGCCTGTAACTCCTTTTATTGAGGAGCCAATGAAAAGTTATTGGACTAGTATTTTGGGTACGGCTTTTGATAAAATTGGAAATATTCAGCTTATAAAAGAACAAAAAACTGAAATGCTAAGAAATATCATCACCTATTTCGAACTACATTTACAGCAATTTAAACCTCCAAAATCTACAGAAATATTAAATGAAATTTTTAAGACACCTTAGCTCGTTTCTTATATTATCTCTATCGATCTGGGCCTCGGGACAGGAAATTTTAATTGTCGACGAAGCCTCAGGACTTCCGCTAGAGGGGGTTGCGTTATACAATAAATCTAAAATAAATGCCACAATAACAAATAAAAATGGCATAGCTAATTTATCTGTTTTTTCTGCTGGAGAAACTGTCTTTGTTCAATATTATGGCTATAAAAATCGAAGTTTTGAAATGAACAATGAGAGTCCTAATTATCCATTTCAATTTGCTTTACAAAGTGAAAATCAAAACTTAGAAGAAATAATTCTATCTATAGCAAGGAATGCTTCCACAAGAAAGCAAATTGCAGAAAAAGTTTCAGTTATAAGTACTAAGGAAATTTTAGCTCAACGTCCAGCTACAGGTGCTGATTTAATAAGTCTTAGCCCTGGTGTAAGAATTCAGAAGTCACAAGGAGGAGGAGGAAGTCCTGTTATTCGTGGATTTGAAGCAAATCGTTTACTATTAGTCGTAGATGGAGTAAGAATGAACAATGCTATATATCGAAGTGGGCACTTACAAAATGCCATAACAATTCATCCCAATATCGTCGAAAGGGTTGAAGTTATTTTTGGATCTTCATCTGTGGGATATGGATCAGATGCTTTGGGAGGAGTAATACATTACTACACTAGAAATCCACTTATTAATAGTAAGGAAAAGATTAAAACCCAGTTTTCAAGTGATTTTTCATCCGCTAATACTTCTTCAATAAATTCAATTTCAACAGAAGTTAGTTTTAAAAAGTGGGCAAGCCTCACAAGCTTAAGCTATTCAGGATTTGGTGACATTCGTATGGGTGAAAACAGAAATCATGGTTATGAGAGCTGGGGAATGACAACTTATTATTCAATGAATAATCGAAATACTTATAGTCCTTTACCGATTGAAAATCAAAATCCTTTAATTCAAAAAAATACTGGTTATAACCAATTTGATTTACTCCAAAAATTTTTATTTCAAGTTGGTGGTCGAAGCCAATTGGTCTTAAATCTTCAATATTCCAAATCATCCGATATATACAGATACGATAAACTTGCAGAGGAAAAAAATAATTCACTAAGATATGCAGAGTGGTATTATGGCCCTCAAAAACGTTTTTTATTTTCACCTCAATTGAAGATATTTCCAGAAAAAAAATACTTGAATTCAGGTAAAATTACTTTTGCACTTCAAAATCTTGAGGAGTCTAGAGTAAATCGTTTCTTCAACAGCTTTACGCGAAATCATCAAACCGAAAAAGTTAATGCCTTAAGTCTTAACGGTGATTTTGAATTCGAGCATAAGGAAAATGCCTCTTTTTCATATGGTTTCGAGGGTATATATAATGACGTAAATTCCTTTGCATTTAAAAATGATCTTCTGTTACAACAAAATCAAATAATAGGCTATACGCCTAGACTACCAATACCTACTCGCTATCCAAGTCGAGGAAGCTCCTATGTGAGCTATGCTGTTTATTTAAATTGGATATGGAACATAACTTCGCAACTTACATTAAATGCAGGATTAAGACTAACAAAAACACATTTAGATGGAAGTTGGAAAGAATTTTATAATATAAACGCATTACTTTCAGAGGTAAATCTTGATTCTGAGGCACTCACAGGAACGCTTGCTCTAACCTACCGTCCTAATAAAGTAACTCAACTGAATGCAATTATTTCAAACGGATTTAGAAATCCTAACATTGACGATATTGGCAAAATTCGAGAAAGTAAAGGGAATCTTGTTGTACCAAATCCTTTTCTATATCCAGAATATGCCTATAATTTTGAGCTAGGTATAACTCATTACCTTCCCAAAGCGGAAAACTATTTCTCCGTAAGAGGTTTTTCTACTCTAATTTCCAGACATATTGGGCGAGCTGATTATATCATCTTTGCTGATAAAACCACACCTAATCTAAATACTATTTTATACAATGGCGAAGAGCTATACACCCTAGCAAACGACAACTTAGGTAATCGTTATTTATTTGGCGGATCTTTAGATGGAAATTTTTCACTTTCAAGAAATTTTTCACTTAAAGGAGACTTGAGTATTATTGAAGCTTTAAAAAATGATCAATATGGACCCTTGCCTTCAATCTCTCCTATTTTTGGAAGCCTTCTATTAAATTATCAAAAAAATAATTGGTTTTCGAGTTTACGCTTTCAATTTAGTGGAAGTAAAGATCCTGAGGATTACAGTACTGGTGGTGAAGATGGCTTAGAAGAAACTCCACTTATTTCAATATCTCAAGGAATATATGCAGGTACTCCCTCATGGTCAGAATTATCATTTCTAACTCAATATCAATTAAATAGGAATGTTTTTTTAAGATTAGGTTTAGATAATATTTTTGATGTACACTACAGAAGTTTTGCCTCTGGAATATCTGCTCCTGGAAGAAACTTTAAACTTGGAGTTAATGTCAGTTTCTAAAAAGAGCTTTATCAAAACAGTATCCTAGCTAAAGACTTTCTATTTTTTGACTTAAATTAATTACTTTCGCACTTAATTGTCGATGTGAGTTGACAATAAGCTTAAAAGCAGCTGAAAAAACACCATTATTAAGAACCTAAAAAGGTGAAATTTAAAGAATATAAAGGGCTAGATTTACCCAAAATATCTGAAGAAATTCTTGCACAATGGAAGGCAAAAAACACTTTTGCTTCAAGTATAGCATCCAGAGAAGGGAAACCATCTTTTGTTTTTTATGAGGGTCCTCCTTCAGCCAATGGTATTCCTGGCATTCATCACGTAATGGCAAGAACGATTAAAGATATTTTTTGTCGTTATAAAACTCAAAAAGGATTCAAAGTTCATAGGAAAGCTGGTTGGGATACTCACGGCCTTCCAGTGGAGTTAGGTGTTGAAGAAGAATTAGGTATAACAAAAGATGAAATTGGAAAAAGTATTTCTGTAGAAGAATACAATGCGGCATGTAAAAAAGCCGTGATGAGATATACCGATATATGGCATGAGCTTACAGAAAGAATAGGATACTGGGTTGATATGAAAGACCCTTATGTAACATATACATCTAAGTATATGGAAAGTGTTTGGTGGTTGATTAAACAAATTCATAAAAAGGGTTTGCTTTACAAGGGCTACACCATTCAGCCATATTCCCCAGTGGCAGGAACTGGGTTAAGCTCTCATGAGCTAAATCAACCAGGAGCTTATCAAGATGTTACTGATACAACTGTTACCGCTCAGTTCAAGACAATTTTAGAAAGTCTTCCTGAGAAACTTAAAGGAGATATTCCATTATATATTTTAGCTTGGACAACTACGCCTTGGACCTTACCTTCTAATACAGCTTTAACAGTTGGTAAAAATATTGATTATATTGTAGTGAACACCTTTAACCAATATACCTTTGAGCCTGTTCGCTTACTTCTTGCTAAAGATCTTGTAACAAAACAATTCGGAAAAACTTATGAACTCTCTGAAACACTTGAAAATTATAAATCAGGAGATAAAAAAATTCCCTATAGAGTAGAAGTTGAAATTAAGGGTTCTGAATTATTAGAAACTCGATATGAACAAATATGGTCAGAATCTCCTCCTCCTCTAGAAAATCCAGAAAATGCATTTCGTGTTATATCAGGAGATTTTGTTACTACTGAAGACGGTACCGGGATAGTTCACACAGCCCCAACTTTTGGTGCAGACGACGCCAAAGTTGCAAAAGAAGCATGCCCTGAAGTTCCTCCATTACTAATATTAGATGAAAATAGTAACAAAGTTCCCCTTGTAGATCTTCAAGGGCGTTTTCGGAAAGCTGTTGGAAAACTAGGAGAGCGATTTGTTAAGAATGACTATTATCCTGAAGGGAAAGCTCCTGAGCGTTCTACAGATGTAGAAATTGCCATTCAACTAAAAAAAGAAAATAAAGCTTTTAAAGTAGAAAAATACGTTCATTCTTATCCAAATTGCTGGAGAACAGATAAGCCAATTTTATACTATCCTTTAGACTCATGGTTTATAAAAGTTACAGAGGTGCGTGATTTAATGTCGGAGCTCAACAAAGGAATTAATTGGAAACCAAAATCAACTGGAGAAGGTCGTTTTGGAAACTGGCTTGCAAATGCAAACGATTGGAATCTTTCACGCTCACGTTTTTGGGGCATTCCACTACCTATTTGGCGTACAGAAGACGGGGAAGAAAGTATTGTTATAGGTTCAATTGGAGAGCTGAAAGAAGCTATTGAAGTTTCAAAATCAATTGGATTAATGAAAGATAACCCTTTACAGGAATTTAAAGAAGGGGTATTTTCAAATGAAAACTATGATCTTGTAGATATTCATAAAAATGTTGTAGATAAAATTATTTTAAGTAGTTCTGAAGGTAAGCCCATGTATCGCGAAGCTGATTTAATTGATGTTTGGTTTGATTCTGGATCTATGCCTTACGCTCAATGGCATTATCCTTTTGAAAACAAAGATTTTATTGATGGTGGAAGACGATTTCCCGCAGACTATATTGCTGAGGGGGTAGATCAAACTCGAGGATGGTTTTATACACTCCATGCAATTTCAACTTTAGTTTTTGGTAAAAAGGCTTATAAAAATGTTGTTTCCAATGGACTAGTCTTAGATAAGACTGGCCAGAAAATGTCCAAGCGTCTAGGCAATGCAGTAGATCCTTTTGAAATTTTAAATAAATATGGCCCCGATGCTACTCGCTGGTATATGATTTCTAATGCTAACCCTTGGGATAATCTTAAGTTTGATGAACAGGGTATTTCTGAAGTTCAACGTAAGTTTTTTGGAACTCTATATAATACTTTTTCTTTTTTTAGCCTCTACGCTAACATAGATGAGTTTGATCCTTATAAAGAAGCTCCAACCCCAATTTTAAAAAGGGCTGAATTAGATCAATGGATTTTATCTGAGCTACATAGTTTGATTAAATCAGTAGATGATGCCTATGAAGACTATGAGCCTACAAAAGCCTGTCGTGCTATTTCTGATTTTGTCCAAGAAAAATTAAGTAATTGGTATGTTAGATTATGCCGAAGACGTTTTTGGAAAGGCGAATATGGCCAAGATAAGATTAATGCTTATCAAACTCTTCACGAATGCTTAGTCACAATTTCAAAACTTTCTGCTCCTATAGCCCCTTTTTACATGGATCGTTTGTATCAAGACTTAATTCAAAAAACTCAAACATCAATTCATCTGACAGATTTCCCTGAATCAAATCCTTCTTTTGTGAACATTGAACTAGAAGATCAAATCAACACTGCTAGAACTTTGACATCACTTGCACTTTCGCTTAGAAAGAAAGTACAAATAAAAGTGCGGCAGCCTTTACAAAAAATGATCATCCCTTTCAAAAATCAAATCGAAAGATCAAGAATTGAATGTGTAGTGAGCCAATTAAAAGGAGAAATTAATATCAAAGAAGTTGAGCTTCTAGATGACGCAAACGCTATTTTAGTTAAAGATATTCGTCCCAATTTCAAGACGTTAGGGCCTCGTTTTGGTGGTGAATTGAAAGATGTTATTCAGCTTATATCTCAGTTAAGTCCTAAACAGATCAATGAAATTGAAGAAAAAAGCCGACTTAAAGTTAAACTCAATGAAAAAAACATTATTTTAGAAAGTTCAGATGTTGAAATCTTTTTTAAAGATATTGAAGGATGGCAAGTGGCCCAAGGTGGGGGCATGACTGTTGCCTTAGACATGAAGCTAAGCCCAGAATTAAAAAAAGAAGGAATTGCGAGAGAACTGGTAAATAGAGTTCAAAACCATAGAAAAGACAGAGGTCTTGAAGTCACTGATAAAATTGACATTTTCTTGAAAAACGAACCAAAGTTAGAAGCAGCTGTTTTAGAAAATAAAACATATATACTTTCTGAAACACTAACTAAAAACTTATATTTTAAACCCATGATTGAGGAAGGGTATATCCTCGAATTTGAAGATATAAAAACAGAAATTTTTATTAAAAAATATTCTCATGAGTAAAAAAACACGATACAGCGACAAAGAGCTCCAGGAGTTCAGGACGTTAATAGAAGAAAAAATCGAAAAAGCAAATGCGGATCTTGAGCTTTTAAAAAGTGCTTATATGAATAATGGAAATAATGGTACTGAAGATACAGCTCCTACCTTTAAAGCTTTTGAAGAAGGTTCTGAAACCATGTCCAAGGAAGCAAATACTCAATTGGCTATTCGTCAGGAAAAATTCATTCGTGATTTAAAAAATGCTTTAATCCGTATTGAGAATAAAACTTATGGCGTTTGCCGAGTTACTGGAAATCTGATTAATAAGAAACGATTATTTTTAGTTCCCCATGCTACTCTTAGCATAGAGGCAAAGAATATGCAGAAATAATCTTAAAAAAGTTCTGAATACAAAAAAAACATACTTTAACTTGGCATGGGCGCTGGGAATTATCTTGATCACTTTATTTTTAGATCAATCAACTAAGATTTATATAAAACTAAACTACCCTCTATCAGGTTACGGAGTTCCTCCAATTATAGACTGGGGATTTTTTAAATTACTTTTTGTAGAAAATAAGGGAATGGCAATGGGTGCCAAGCTAAACGACTTTATCCCCTTTCTTTCTGAAGATACAGGAAAACTGATTCTCTCCTTATTTCGTATTGTTGCAATTTTTGGTTTGGGTTACTGGCTTTGGGATACAATTAAGAAACAAAGCGGAACATTATTAAATTGGGCTCTTGCGTTAATTTTTGCTGGAGCATTTGGCAACATTATTGATTCTATATTATACGGAGTTTTATTCACCGATAGTTACGGACAGATTGCGGAAATTTTCCCTGAAAAAGGATATGCGCCACTTTTTTATGGACACGTGGTAGATATGCTTCAATTCCCATTAGTAGAATGGACTTGGCCCTCATGGATACCATGGATTGGTGGGGATAACTACTTATTTTTTCAATACATCTTTAATATTGCTGATACTGCTATAAGTACAGGTGTGGGAATTCTAATTGTTTTTAACAAAAAGATTTTTTCAAAACCTGACTCTTTACCAAATTCATAAGTTAAGCTTGAGGTAACTTAAATAGGTCTTCAACCTTACACTTAAGAGTATTTGCAATTTTTAATGCTAAAACTGTAGATGGAATGTATACACCATTTTCAATAGCATTAATGCTCTTTCTTGAAACTTCTGCAGAAACTGATAATTCTTGTTGAGTTAAGCCAAAAGATTTTCGGAGTTCCTCAAGATTATTTTGAAGTTTTTTATGGTTCTTCCCCAAAATTATTTTTTTTCAAATTCTTCAACAGCATCAGTTAATTCTTTACCTGTATTTGGATAAAGATATCCAGCTATCATAGTCCCAATACCACAGAAACTGACTAATGCCCCAACACCTTCTAAAATACTGCCAATGGCTAAAAAACCAAGTAGATAAAGACCAACGCCAACAAAAATTGCTATAACTCCACTTCTACGATAGTCTATAGGTTCCTTCTTTCTTTCTTCAAAAATTCTTAATAATTCTTCCACTTTGGACGGGTCTTCAAGATTCTTAGATATTTCAAGCACTACTTCTCTCTTTCCCTTGCCTTCATAATACACATAGATAAATGCTGCAACAGGAATTATAATTCCTGTTAGCATTCCGAAAATTGGTATAATGATATTTTGATCATTCATGATTTATTTTTTATTTATGTAACGTAAACTTACCATTTATTTTCAACATGAGTAGTATACGTTACAAACTTATATTAAAAAAAATTTATTATCTCTTTAGGATTGACACAATAATCTAAGGAAATATCTTCGCAGCGAATACCCTCTATTTGATCCACAGGTTTAAAGAAAGAAAGTCCTACCTTAATTACTTCTGACTTACAGTTTGCTAAAAAATCATCATAAAAACCGTTACCATAGCCTACACGATGTCCGCTTTTATCATAACTAAGCAATGGCGTAAACACAACATCCAGTTGATTTGGTTTAATTAAAATTCCCTTATCCGGTTCCGGTATTCCCCAAGAATTGATTCTAATCTTAGTGCTATCTGTCAATAAAATGTGCTCTAAATTTTTCCCTCTGACTTTAGGAACTATTATTTGCTTGTCCCTTCCTTGAAGCATCGTCAATATTAGAGAGGTATCAATTTCTGCCTTAGATTTTATGGGAAGAAATAAGTGATAGTACTCAAAATCCCAAATGGGGAGTTTTAAACACATATTTGCAATATCAAAACTTAATTTTTCATGTTCCGCTTCGCAGAGTTCAAGACGCTTTTTTAAAAAATTGGTTCTTAATTTTGCTTTTGAAGCTTTAGGATTCATGAAATGATATTATAATTGATAATAGACCCAAAGAAAATCAATATTTTCGTTTTGTGAAATTAGATGCGATTGAAATTCAGATAAAAAGTTTACCCGAAGTCCCCGGGGTTTATCAATATTATGATAAACAAGAGAAAATTATCTATATCGGGAAAGCAAAAAATCTAAAAAAACGAGTAAGCTCATATTTTAATAGAGTACTAGATAATCACAAAACTAAATTGTTAGTAAAAAATATAAATCGAATAGAACACGTTGTTGTAGATTCTGAAATGGATGCCCTTCTCCTAGAAAATAACCTTATTAAAAAATACAAACCCCGATATAATATTCTTTTAAAAGATGACAAAACTTATCCATGGATTTGTCTAGAAAAACAACCTAAACCTAAAATATTTTTTACTAGAAATATAACTGACAAATCAAGAGAATATTTTGGTCCATTTACAAGTGTTAAGCATTTAAAAATTTTGATTCAATTAATAAAAGAAACCTATCCATTTTTAAATCAGGAATTGAATCATCTTTTAAAAATTAACAATAAAGAATCATCTATTTTTTTATTTGATAAACATGAAGTTTCAATTAAACAATTGATCAATGGAAATTTGAATTTCTGTATTAATCATTTTAAAAAAGAAATGAAGGTGCTATCAAATAAATTAAAATTCGAAGAAGCTCAAGTTTTGAAAGAAAAAATTAATGCTTTAGTTGGTTACCAAGCAAAATCAACAATTGTAAACCCTAAAATCAGTAATGTAGATGTTTTTTCAATTATTTCTGATGAAAGTCATGGTTACATAAATTACCTGCAAGTATCCTTTGGTGCAATTGTAAGATCACATACAATAGAGATTAAAAAAAAATTAGATGAAAAAAATGAGAGCCTTTTACAACTTGGTATAATTGAGATTAGACAGCTTTTTTCAAGTATTTCAAAGACTTTATTCTTGTCCCACAAAGTTTCATTAGGTGAAGAACTAAAGGTTTTTGTTCCTCAACAAGGAGACAAAAAGAAGTTGGTAGATTTATCTATTAGAAATGCAAAATATTTCCGTATTGATCGCTATAAACAGATGAAAATTACTGATCCTGATCGTCATACTAACCGTATTATGAGTCAAATGAAAGTAGATTTGAGATTGCCAAAAGAACCGATTCATATTGAATGCTTTGATAATTCAAATATTCAAGGATCTAATCCGGTTGCAGCTTGTATAGTTTTTAAAAATGGGAAGCCAAGTAAAAAAGAATACCGTCATTACAATATCAAAACAGTAAATGGTCCTGACGATTTTGCATCTATGGAGGAAGTTGTATTTAGGCGCTATAAAAGACTTTTAGAAGAAGATGCTTCCCTTCCCCAGTTAATAGTTATTGATGGGGGTAAAGGACAACTTTCTTCGGCTGTAAAAAGCTTAGATATTCTTGGATTACGAGGGAAAATATCAATCTTAGGAATTGCTAAACGTCTTGAAGAAATCTATTTTCCTAATGATAGTATTCCCTTGTACTTAGATAAAAAATCTGAAAGTCTAAAAATTCTTCAGCGAGCAAGAGACGAGGCTCACAGATTTGGAATAATCTTTCACCGTCAAAAAAGAAGCAAAAGTAGTCTGACATCTAAGTTGGACATAATTCCAGGAATAGGTCCTGCAACTCGAGAAAAATTATTAAGCTCTCTAAAGTCATTTAAGCGTATTAAATCAGCTTCAAAAAGAGAGGTAATTAATATTTTAGGAAAGGAAAAGGGAGCAAGAATCTATGAGGCTCTCCAAAAAAATTGAAGATGGTTTTACAAAAAGCTCAATAAAGAGATTTATTATCTTTGATTTATGTTAAAACAGATTATCCTAGTTTTTTTGATTGCTATTAATTGGAGTTTTTCTCAAATCATTTCGGAACCTAATTTACCTCCTATCGAATCTTTCCAAGATGGAGAATGGTTTCAATTACGCCTTCATTATGGTCCTTTTAACGCTAGTTATGCTTCTTTTTCTTTAGAAAGTGATTCGTTAAATAATAAGGCCGTATTTCATGCCAAAGGCTTTGGAGAAACTACAGGTATAGCTAAATGGTTTTTTAAGGTAGAGGATTACTACGAAAGCTACTTTGACCAAAAAACAGGTCTTCCATATAAATTTGTTAGAGATATTAATGAGGGAGGATACACCAAAAATATTGAAATTGATTTTGATCATGATGAAGCAACTGCATTTGTTCACGACAAAAAAAGGAATGAGATTAATGAATTTTCAATTGAATATGGAGTACAAGATTTAATCTCAAGTTTTTATTTTTTGAGAAAATTTTATCCCAAAAAAGGAGTGAAAGTCAATGAGAGTTTTGATATAAATATGTTTTTTGATAATGAAAACTATGTTTTTAAGCTTAAACATCTCGGTAGTGAAACTATCCGGTCAAAATTTGGAAAAATTAGGTGTTTAAAGTTTCGCCCTTTTGTTCAATCAGGTAGAGTGTTTAAAGAACAAGAAAGTGTCACTCTTTGGGTTTCAGATGATAAAAATCGACTGCCCATACGCCTTCAAGCAGATATTTTGGTAGGATCAATAAAAGCAGACCTGGAAAATTTTAAAAACCTTAGGCATCCTTTTGAGATCTTAGTAGAATAGTTTAAAAATAAGGTATAACTTTTCTATATGGTTTTTATTTAATTTAAATAAGTTTCGAAATTTGTGAAAAATTCACTTGTGTACCGATTACTAGTGCTCTTTTTGGTTTTACTTGTTTTAAGATGTAATGACAAATCAAATAAGCCTTTTGAAGAAACTGAAGCAATTGTAGAAGAATTAATCCCTGATCTTTTTTTTGGGATTGATCTTAATGAATTTGATGTAGAAACTAAAAAGATTAAACGAGGAGATACTTTTGGGAAAATTATAGAAGATAACGGGATTGATTACCCACGAGTTTATAATATTCTTCAGGCGATTAAAGGAAAGGTTAGTGTCCGGAAACTAACAATCGGTAAATCGTATAGTCTCTTTTATTCTAAAGATAGTATTCCTATCCCCGAATTCTTTGTGTATCATCCTGGACCACAATCTTTTATTCGTATCCACTTGAGAGATAGTTTATATGGTGAACAAGTCAAAAAACCTGTGCGTTTAGTTGAGCTTGAAGCCTCTGGTATAATAAATAGTTCTCTATACGAAACAATGCAAAACATTGGTATTAATGAATCGCTTACTTATTATCTCTCAGATGTATATGCTTGGACAGTAGACTTTTTCCGCTTACAAAAAGGAGATCGATTTAAGATTATCTACACAGAAAAATTTGTAGATGATTCAATATCAATTGGAATAGAGAGAATTAAAGCTGCCTATTTTGAACATAAAGGAAAACCACTTTATGCCTTTGAATATATTAGTAATCCAGAAAAAGGAATTGTAGACTATTTTGATGACCAAGCAAAAAGCCTAAGGCGTGCCTTTTTACAGGGTCCCTTAAAATTTAATCGGGTTTCCTCTCGCTATAATCTTAGACGAAGGATTGCACTTTATGGAAATCGTGTCCGCCCTCACAAGGGAACTGATTTTGCTGCATCTCTCGGTACACCCATATTAGCTACTGCAAATGGAACTATATTTAAAGCAAGCTACACAAGAGGTAATGGAAATTATGTTACTATTAAACACAACGGGACCTATTCAACACAATACTTACATATGAAAAAGCGTAATGTTCGTGTCGGTCAATTTGTGGAACAGGGAGATGTTATTGGCTGGGTTGGTATGACTGGATATACATCAGGACCACATGTTTGTTATCGTTTCTGGAAAAATGGCAGACAAGTAGACCCCTTTAAACAAAAACTTCCAGAGGCAAAACCAATATCTAAAAATTTAAAAGCTAAATTTGCTCAACACATAGTTCCATACAAAACTAAATTAGATTGCATCGCTTTTGATGATGAACCTGAGGCTGAAATTGCCAATACTAATCCCTCTTCTTATGAAAAAGATCCTTCATGATAAACAATCATCAGATTTTCAGACATGGAAATTACTTGATGATCATCAAAAAAAAATTGCTGCTACAAGTATAAAAGGGCATTTCAGAAATGAAACTAATCGCCTTGAATATACCTGGTTAGAATGGGAAAATTTTATAGTAGATATTTCTAAGAATAGAATTGATCGTGAAGGGTTTGATCTTTTACTTGAACTGGCAAAAGAAGCTGGACTTAAGGATGCTATTGAAGCCCAATTTACAGGAGCTAAAATAAATTATACAGAAAAACGTGCTGTATTACACTCTGCTTTAAGAAGTCCTGATAATTCCCCTATACTGGTAGACGGATCAAATATTGTCCCGGAACTTAGAGCTACTCAAGAAAAGATGTATGCCTTTTGCGATAAAGTTATATCAGGAGACTGGAGAGGGTACACCGGGAAATCTATTACACATGTAGTTAATATCGGTATCGGAGGTTCAGATCTGGGTCCAGCGATGGTAGTAGAGGCTTTAGCACATTATGAAAATCATTTAAATATTCGATTTATTTCCAATGTTGAAGGAGATCATCATTCAGAGGCTCTAAAGGGATTAAATCCTGAAACAACTCTCTTTGTTATAGTTTCGAAAACATTCACCACCCAAGAAACGATTAGTAATGCCAATAGTATACGTTCATGGTTTTTGAATCAAGCTCCTAAGGATGCTATTTCGAAGCATTTTGTCGCAGTGTCTACTAATACAAAAAAAACAACAGCTTTTGGAATCGCTATTGAAAATACTTTTTCTATGAAAGATTGGGTTGGAGGACGCTTTTCATTATGGAGTACCGTTGGGCTTACAATATGTTTAGCTGTTGGTCCTAAACATTTTAGAGACCTCCTTGAGGGTGCCGGAAAAATGGATTTGCATTTTCGAAAAACACCTTTTGAAAAAAATATTCCATTAGTTCTGGCTTTATTAAGTATTTGGTACAATAACTTTTGGAATGCAGAAAGCGAAGCGATAATTCCATATACCCAATATCTAAGAAGTCTACCTGCATACTTACAGCAAGGTATAATGGAGAGTAATGGAAAAAGTATTGGACGAAATGGAAAGTCATTAAACTACCAAACTGGAACAATTATTTGGGGTGCACCGGGGACAAATGCACAACATGCCTTTTTTCAGTTGATACATCAGGGTACTAAACTCATTCCAGCAGATTTTATTGGCTTTAAAAAGTCTCTAAAAGGAAATTCCGAGCATCAAAATAAATTATTATCAAATTTTATTGCTCAGACTGAGGCTTTAATGAATGGAAAAACTAAAGATCAAGTCAAAATAGAACTTGACGCAAGTGGAATTGATTATAATGAGCAGGAAAAACTTACCCCTTTTAAAGTATTTGAGGGAAATAAGCCCACAAATACAATTCTTATAGATAAACTTACACCTAGCTCTTTGGGTAAATTGATTGCACTATATGAACATAAAATATTTGTTCAAGGTGTTATTTGGAATATCCATAGTTATGATCAGTGGGGAGTTGAGTTAGGAAAACAATTAGCGAATAAGATATTGGATGAAATAGAAGGTAAAAAGTCTTACCCTCACGACCCGTCCACTTTAAAACTACTTTCTAAAATTTAAGATTTTTGATTTTTAACTGAAGGTTTGTATTGCCATTATATTGGTTTTCTTCTAGAGTATAGAGAACTGAAAAAGGTTTTTTCTTTTTTACTTCAGAAATATAGTTGCCCAGACCAAAACCAATCCCTGAAAAACGATTTCCCATTGAATCAATTATATCTAAACGTAAATGAGTTTTGTCATTTCCAACTGAGCGGCTTCCACCAAAATCCTTACATTGGTGGGTAACAAAGACAGGTCGCATATTTTTTGGTCCAAAAGGAGACATTTGATTAATTATACGTAAAAGCTTAAAGTTTAAATCACTAAAACTTATATCTAAATCATAAGTTAAGGAAGGCTCTCTTTGTTCTGGAAGAATGTGATTTTTTGTATAAGTTTCAAAGGCAAGTTTGAATTCATCTAACTGATTGAGGTTCAAAGTTAAACCCGCAGCATATTTATGCCCTCCAAACTGAATAATTGAATCTTTGCATGCATCCAAAGCATTATATACATCAAAACCAGAAACAGATCGAACTGATCCTGAAATTACATCTTCTGATTTTGTCAATACTACAGTTGGCCTATAATAGTGCTCTATTAGTCGTGAAGCAACAATTCCTATAACTCCTTTGTGCCAAGAAGGGTGAAAGACAACTGAACTATTGTTTTGAGTCTCCTGATTTAATTTAATCTGCTGTAAGGCTTCCTTAGTAATCCGCTCGTCAGTTGTTTTACGTTCGGTATTGAAAAATTCAATTGATCGAGCTATTGGTAATGCCGATTCATTATTAGTACTCATTAACAATTCTACTGCATTTAAGCCTTGATTCATTCTTCCTGCAGCGTTAATTCTCGGAGCAATAACAAAAATTAAATCTGTTACATTTAAGGAATGCTTTAAATCTTTTAAAAATAACGTAAGCCCCGGACGGGGATGTTCTTGTAATTGTTTTAACCCCAAGAAGGTTAAAATTCTATTTTCATCAACCATAGGAACTATATCTGCAGCAATAGCTATAGCAACAAGATCTAAATAGGATCTTAATTCTGAATCCGGAAGCCCTAATTTATTTTGAATGGCCTGTATTAATTTGAATCCAATACCACAACCACACAATTCCTTGAATGGGTAAGAACAATCATTTCTTTTGGGATCTAAGACAGCAACTGCTTTTGGAATTTCAGTTCCTGGTAAATGATGATCACAGATAATAAAGTCAATCCCTAATTCGTTTGCATATTTTACCTGTTCAATTGCTTTAATACCACAATCCAAAGCAATAATTAAGCTAATTCCGTCAGCTTGAGCTTCATCAATCCCTTTTTTTGAAATACCATATCCTTCTGAATATCTATCAGGGACATAAGGTCGTAATTTTTCTATTTTATCCTTAAGGTAGGTGCTTACTAGGGCTACTGAAGTGGTTCCATCTACATCATAATCCCCAAATATCATAACTGCTTCACCGTCCTTTATCGCCTTTTGAATTCGCAGAACAGCAGCATCCATATCTTGCATCAAAAGAGGATCGTATAAATGTGACCACTCAGGTCTAAAAAAGTGTTTTGCACTATCAAAATCTTCAATCCCTCTTTGTAATAATAATGATGCAATAGTTTTAGGGACAGCTAGAATTCTTGAAAGTTCTTCAGCCTTTTCATTTAGTGGCTCTGAGATTTTTTTCCACCTCATCTACCTATTTTTTAACTCCTTCAATTACAATTACAAATTCTCCCTTTGGATTGTGATCTTGGAAAAAAGAAATTGCTTCCTCAATACTTCCCCTAAAAGTACTTTCATAAAGTTTGGAGATTTCCCGAACAACAGCAAGCTTCCTGTCCCTGCCAAACAGAGGGATCATTTGGTCAAATAACTTAATTAGTTTGTGCGGTGACTCATAAAAAACTTGTGTTTTAGACTCTAAAGCCATTACCTTTAAGCGACTTATTCTCCCTTTCTTAGGAGGTAAAAAGCCTTCAAAATTAAAGCGATCACATGGAATTCCACTTTGAACCAATGCCGGTATGAGAGCTGTTGCCCCAGGCAAGCACTGTATCTCAACGTTTGCTTCCAAGGCACTTCTAACCAATAAAAATCCAGGATCTGAGACTCCTGGTGTTCCTGCATCAGAAATTACGGAAATGGTCATCCCTTTTGTTAATTGTTCAATAACTCGAGGTGTTTTTTTATGTTCATTGTACATATGAAAACTCTCCAAAGAAGTTGTGATTCCATAATGTTTTAATAGTTTAATACTAACGCGTGTGTCTTCTGCTAATATTAAGTCTGACTCTTTTAACAAACGTAGAGCTCTTAAAGTAATATCTTCTAGATTGCCAATAGGTGTAGGGATCAAATAGATCAAAGCTATAGTTTTAAGTTTTTTGCTAAACAGTTCTTAGCGGTCAAAATTCTTTTGCAAAATAGCTAAAAAGCGATCAGCAATTTCCTCGTTTTTGTTCCAGTTATCGTATTCGGTTTTAACTTGAACATCTATAAAATTAAAAACTTCCTCCCATGATTCAAAAGTGACTATCTGAGAAAGTACTTTTTCATATGAGGCTGTATCTCCCTCAAAAAGATTTTTAATAAAAGCAAGTCGATCGTTGAGATCGATTCTTAAAGTTTTATTAAAGCGATCATTAATATTTTTAATCTCTGGAATTGTTTCTACCTCTTGTTTGGATTGTTTTACTGAATTTTCTTTCTTTTTTGGCTCAAAAGAGGGTGTTTCTTCAAAGGTTTCAAAAAGCTTTTCATAAGCCTCAGGTTCAGGCATTTCAGTGACCATATTTTTTATGGTATCCATCATAGGTGCTACTTCAAATTCCTCACCTTTTACAATCTCCTTTTCTGGATCACCCGAAAAAGACTTCAAGACCTCTGATAATTGTGATTGTTGCTTTTCCCAAAGGTTTTTATCAAGCGAATCCTGCTCTAAAAGCATTTTTTGAATAATTGATAGTTCGTATAGATTTTGAATTGCTTGATGAGTTTTTTCCTCATCCCAGTGTCCTTGATGGTTTATGACTTTTTCAGCCCATTTAAGTAATGCACTTTTTATTTTTTCTGTCATCGTTTTTAATACCTTTGCTTTTTGGGATTAAGAAATTCTCTTAATATTCAAGTTGAAAATTACAAAATGTTTTTAGAAAATTCATTAAACGCGAAAGAACAATTTGGATGGATTGAGGTCATTTGTGGTTCGATGTTTTCTGGTAAAACAGAGGAGTTGATTCGAAGGCTAAAACGTTCTCAATTCGCAAATCAAAAAATCGAAATTTTTAAACCTAGTATTGATTTGCGCTATGAAGACGAAACGATTATTTCACACGATCAGAATCAAATTCAATCTACATCCGTACCTGCAGCTGCAAATATTCCAATATTAGCTGACGGCTGCGATGTGGTTGGTATAGATGAAGCTCAGTTTTTTGATAATGAAATTATTCAAGTTTGTAATCATCTGGCCAACAGTGGTATACGTGTCATTGTTGCCGGCTTAGATATGGACTACCAGGGAAATCCATTTGGCCCAATGCCAGGATTAATGGCCACGGCAGAATATGTGACTAAAGTTCACGCAGTTTGCACCCGGAGTGGTAATTTGGCAAATTATAGTTATCGAATCTCAGCTGATAAATCTTTAGTTCATCTAGGCGAAAAAGAAAGTTATGAACCTTTATCAAGGGCTTCTTTCTTTAAGGCTTATAATAATCAAGCAAAAAAAAATAAAGATTCTTAATCCTTGAATAAGCTTCACCTTTACCTAGCCAATCTGGATCATAATTTTGGTTTAATCAGAAAGCAATTGAGTTCAAATACAGCTATTTTCGGAGTGGTAAAAGCTTGGGCATATGGAAGCGATATGATCAAAATTGCTAAACGTTTAGAACAAATAGGTGTAGATTATCTTGCCGTAGCCTATGCAGAGGAAGGTAAAATACTTCGAGAGGGAGGAGTAAATATCCCTATTCTTGTTTTTTATCCTCAAATAAAAGGTTTGCAAACCATAATTGATTACAAATTAGAGCCAAGTTTATACAGCACTTTGCTTTTGGAAAAATTTCGTTGTATTTTAAAAGAAAAAAAGAGTAAACATTATCCTGTTCATATCAAATACAACACAGGCTTAAATCGTGTTGGTTTCAATCCGAATCAAGCTACTTGGGTTTTAGAGCAATTTAAAGAAGAAGAATTTGACTTAAAAACTGTCTATTCTCATCTTGCAACTTCAGAATCAAGTGAAAATAAAACAAACAACAGTAAACAAATTAAAACATTTTTAGCGTTAAAAAAACAACACGAAGACAACGCTAATTCAAATCCAAAATTTCATTTACTTAACAGCTCAGGAATTTTTAGAAATACTAAATACGAATTTGATGCAGTTCGCTGTGGAATTGCCCTTCATGGATTCTCCAACTACCCTCATTTAGACCAAAAACTCAAACCATTAGCTAGCCTACATACAATCATTAGTCAAATTCACATGGTAAAAAAGGGAGACAATGTTGGGTATGACCTTGGGTGGAAAGCTTCTAAAGATGCTATAATAGCAACCTTACCAATTGGACATGCTGACGGAATTGGTCGGCATTTTGGAAATGAAAAAGCTTGGGTATCAGTTAATGGAATATCAGCTCCCATAGTTGGGAACGTTTGTATGGATATGATAATGATTGATGTCAGTGGAATTTCTTGTAAAGAAGAAGATATTGTTGTTGTTTTTGGACCGGACCATAATGCTTCTGAATTTGCTATTTCAGGAGGTACCATAAGCTATGAAGTTCTTAGTGGAATTGGCCCAAGAGTAAAGCGTATTATTCATTCATAGTAGAGTCTTTTGTTTCAAAAATAACAATTTGTTATTTTTTGAATTATATTGATGATTGGTTTTGCTTGGAATTTATTAAGTTATAATTTTGAAAAAACTTTATAATGAAAGTAGCTATTGTAGGTGCAACTGGTCTTGTTGGAAGTGTTATGTTAAAAGTTTTATCAGAGCGGAAGCTACCTGTTAAAGAAATTATTTTAGTTGCTTCATCACGATCGGTGGGAAAAGAAATTGAATTTGGAGGAAAAACACAAACTGTTATTGGATTAGAAGAAGCTATTAATGCTCATCCAAATATAGCCCTTTTCTCAGCTGGTGCAGCTACGTCTTTAGAATGGGCTCCAAAATTTGCAGCTGCAGGAACCACAGTGATCGATAATTCATCTGCATGGCGCATGGATACTAGTAAAAAACTTGTTGTTCCCGAAATCAATGCAAATGAATTAACTCAAGAGGACAAAATCATTGCAAATCCTAATTGCTCTACTATTCAAATGGTTGTGGCATTAGCTCCACTTCACGAGACTTACAATATCAAACGTATTGTAATCTCAACCTACCAATCAATCACAGGAACAGGAATAAAAGCTGTTGAACAATTAAATAATGAAGCAGAAGGTAAGTCAGGAGATATGATTTACCCTCACCCTATTCATAAAAACGCACTCCCTCAATGTGACGCTTTCTTGGAAAATGATTATACAAAAGAAGAAATGAAACTTGTTAATGAGACTCATAAGATTTTCAACGATTCTTCTATTGGAATTACTGCTACTGCAATTCGAATTCCAGTAGTTGGCGGGCATAGCGAATCTGTGAACTTAGAATTTGAAAATTCATATAAAGTAGATGAAGTACGTTCAATTTTAAAACGAACTGAGGGAATAATAGTTCAAGACGATCCGAAGAATGGTTCTTACCCAATGCCAATAGAAGCTCAGGGAAAAGATTCTGTTTTTGTAGGTCGAATTCGTCGAGATTCTTCTATCCAAAATGGTTTAAATTTATGGATTGTATCTGATAACTTGAGAAAAGGAGCTGCTACAAATACTGTTCAAATTGCAGAATATCTGATAAAAAACAAATTGGTTTAAACAAAGCAGATATAACAAATACATTATAGCTTAAATTTTTAACTTGTTACTTCAAAAAATTTTATAAATTTGCCGCTCAATTGTCGGACAATGGAAGTGTTGAAGGAATTTACAATACCTTTTGTAGGACTAAAAGACGGTGAGCACGAGTTTTTATTCACAATTGACAATAAGTTCTTTAATCATTTTGAGTTTACTGATTTTAAAAAGGCATTGCTAGAAGGAAAAGTGGTTTTAAATAAAAAACCTAACTTTTTGGAGCTTGAATTTAATGTTTCAGGAAATGTCCTTCTTTGCTGCGATGTTTCTACTGAGTGGTTTGAACATAACCTTAAAGCTGAATTTAAATTAATAGTCAAATTTGGAACTCCATCTGAAAATAATTCAGATGAAATCCTAGTAATCCCTGAAGGAAGTTATCAAATTAATGTTGCACAAAATTTCTACGAAATAGTTGTGCTTTCACTTCCTTTAAAACGTGTTCATCCAGGCATAACAGATGGGACATTAAAAAATGAAATCCTTACAAAGCTCAAAGCATTAGAACCTAAAGAAGAAAAATTAAACGGGAGAAAAGACCCCCGCTGGAATAAACTGAAAGATCTTTTATAGATTAATAAATAAAATATTATGGCACATCCTAAAAGGAAAATTTCTAAAACAAGAAGAGATAAAAGACGAACGCATTATAAAGCCTCCGATCAACAAATTTCTACTTGTTCCAAAACAGGAGAATCACACTTATATCATCGTGCTCACTGGCACGAAGGAAAACTTTACTATAGAGGTAAAGTCCTTGTAGATGCTGATCAAAACTCAGAAAATTAGTTAAATTATACCTGTAATTAAGCCCTCCTGTAAAGCAAGGGCATTTTTATTATAATAATTTTGTTTACATCAAAAAACTACTATCTTCACTTATAATTAAGCTTTTAAAGCTGGGATTTAAATGGACCTAGAGAAAAAAAACGTTCTCAAAGCGGCAATCACAGCTTTGGGGGGATATACACCAGAAACGATTTTATCTAACCATAAATTAGAGCAAATGGTTGACACTAGTGATGAATGGATTCAGAGCCGAACTGGTATTAAAGAGCGAAGAATACTAGCGGATAGCGACAAGGCTACTTCTTTTTTGGCAATCAAAGCTGCAGAAGATCTTATTAAAAAGACTAGTCTTGACCCGAAGACCATTGACCTTATAATAGTCGCAACAATAACTCCAGATATTCATGTCGCTGCAACAGCTGCTTATGTATCCTCTTCTATAGGCGCTATAAATGCATTTGCTTATGATTTAAATGCAGCATGTTCTGGCTTCCTTTATGGCATGAGCACTGCAGCTGCATATATAAGCTCTGGACGATACAAAAAAGTTTTATTGATTGGAGCTGATAAAATGTCTTCAATCGTAGATTATACAGATCGTACTACTTGTATTATTTTTGGTGACGCTGGAGGAGCAGTTCTTTTCGAGCCTAGTTCAAGCGGATTCGGTTGGGAAGACGAATATTTTAGAAGTAATGGAACTGATCGAATGTCTCTTAGAGTAAAAGCTGGAGGTTCCTTATTTCCGACCACTCAAGAAACTTTGGACAAAGGCTGGCATTATATTTATCAAAATGGAAAAACAGTATTTAAATATGCTGTTTCTGAAATGTCAAAAGTAGCAGAAGTGATGATGAAAAGGAACGGATTAGATGAAAATCATTTGGATTATTTCGTTCCTCACCAAGCTAATAAAAGAATTATTGATGCTACAACAAAACGTTTAGCCCTTAGCAAAGAAAAGGTGTTGATGAATATAGAACATTATGGAAATACTACAGCAGCCACCATACCATTGTTACTAAATGATTACGAAACTAAGTTTAATAAAGGAGATAAGCTCGTATTTGCTGCTTTTGGCGGTGGATTTACTTGGGGTGCAGCGCACCTAACATGGGCGTACTGAATCAAAAATTAATTATTTATGAATATTAAAGAAATTCAAAATCTAATCAAATTTGTTGCTAAATCCGGTGCTCAAGAAGTCAAACTTGAGATGGAAGATGTAAAAATTACAATCAAAACTGGCTCAACTCCTGTTCATATTGAGTCGGGAGGATTAGTTCAACAAATTCAAGCCTTACCCACTCCTGCGATAAATTCAATTCCAGACTCTATAGCTCCTTCAGCTCAAGAGGAGGCGAATAAGAATGAGGAGAGAATTGCAGAAGAAGACAAATTAATTACTATTAAATCACCTATCATTGGAACCTTTTATCGTAAATCAGCGCCAGATAAACCCTCATTTGTAGAAGTTGGAGATGTTATTAAAGAAGGGGGAGTATTGTGTGTTATTGAAGCAATGAAGCTCTTCAATGAAATTGAATCAGAGATTAATGGTACAATAGTCAAAATCTTAGTTGATGATGCATCACCAGTAGAGTTTGATCAACCTCTATTTGTGATTAACCCTTCATAACATCTCAATATGTTTAATAAAATATTAATTGCAAATCGCGGTGAAATTGCGATGCGTATTATACGAACCTGTAAAGAAATGGGTGTCAAAACCGTTGCTGTATATTCGAAAGCTGATGCGGACAGCTTACATGTTAGATTTGCTGATGAAGCTGTCTGTATTGGACCAGCGCCAAGTAACGAGTCTTATTTAAAAATGTCTAATATCATTGCAGCAGCTGAAATTACTAATGCAGATGCTATTCATCCTGGCTATGGATTTTTGTCTGAAAATTCAAAGTTCTCTAAAATATGTGACGAACACGAAATTAAATTTATTGGAGCCTCTGCCACAATGATTGATCAGATGGGGGATAAAGCATCTGCTAAAGCGACTATGAAAGCAGCTGGTGTGCCTACAATTCCAGGTTCTGAGGGTCTTTTAGAGTCATTAATTGAAGCTAAAGAAATTGCTGAGAAATTTTCTTACCCTGTTATGTTAAAAGCAACTGCCGGCGGTGGTGGAAAAGGAATGCGCGCTGTATGGAAAGAAGATGAAATTGAAAAAGCATGGGAAAGTGCTCGACAAGAAGCAAAAGCAGCTTTTGGAAATGACGGTATGTACATGGAAAAACTCATAGAAGAGCCTCGCCATATTGAAATCCAAATTATAGGAGATTCTACTGGAAAAGCATGTCATTTATCAGAACGAGATTGTTCCATTCAAAGGCGTCATCAAAAACTTACAGAGGAAACTCCCTCACCTTTTATGACAGATTCTCTAAGAAAGAAAATGGGAGATGCCGCAGTAAAAGCTGCCGAATATATAAAATATGAGGGAGCTGGAACTATTGAATTTTTAGTTGACAAGCATCGTAACTTCTATTTTATGGAGATGAATACCCGTATTCAAGTAGAACACCCTATTACAGAACAGGTTATTGATTTTGACTTGATATGTGAGCAAATTAAAGTGGCTGCAGGAGAAAAAATTTCTGGTAAAAACTATTTGCCTAAGTTACATTCTATTGAATGTCGAATTAATGCTGAAGATCCAGAAAATGATTTTCGCCCCAGTCCTGGATTGATTTCAAATCTTCACCTACCTGGAGGACATGGTGTAAGAATTGATACTCATGTATATAGTGGTTATGTTATTCCGCCGCATTACGACTCTATGATAGCTAAGCTCATTACCACTGCTCAAACTCGAGAAGCAGCAATTAGCAAGATGAAGCGTGCATTAGAAGAGTTTATTGTTGAAGGGATTAAGACAACAATTCCTTTTCATCTAAAATTAATGAGTGATAAAGCCTATTTGAGTGGAAAATACACAACCAAGTTTATGGAAACCTTTTCTATGGAAAATTAAATATCCTTAATCCGTCTTTTAAATTATTTTAATTAAACTTACTATTACTAAAAAATTATCCTTTCGGTTTGGTTTTTATATTTTCTGGCAAAACTCTAAACCCCATATTATAAAAAGTAAATCCAAAGATATCAGAATATTGTTCAATTCTTTTTGAAACTGGAGTTCCAGAACCATGGCCAGCTTTAGTTTCTACACGAATCAATACAGGATTTTCCCCATTTTGTTTTTCTTGCAATTCAGCAGCAAACTTGAATGAATGTGCTGGTACTACACGATCGTCGTGATCTGCTGTTGTTATTAGAGTTGCCGGATAATTCGTCTCATTTGTTACGTTATGAACCGGAGAATATCCCTTGAGGTATTCAAACATTTCTTTAGAGTCTTCCGATGTTCCATAATCATAGGCCCAACCTGCGCCAGCAGTAAACTTATGATATCTTAACATATCCAATACTCCAACTGCAGGAAGAGCAACTTTCATTAATTCAGGCCTTTGAGTCATGGTTGCCCCAACTAGTAGGCCTCCATTAGACCCTCCCCTAATAGCTAAATAGTCTGGGCTAGTAATATTTTTTTCGATCAAATATTCAGCGGCTGCAATAAAATCATCAAAAACATTCTGCTTTTTTTGTTGAGTTCCTGCTTTATGCCATTCTTTTCCATATTCTCCACCCCCTCTTAAATTTGGAACTGCATAAACTCCCCCTTGTTCCATCCAAACAGCATTAGCTATACTAAACGAGGGGAATAAACTGATATTGAAGCCTCCATATCCATAAAGAATCGTTGGGTTTTTCCCATTGTATTCGACTCCTTTTTTCCGAGTGATTATCATTGGTATTGGTGTTCCATCTAAGGAGGTGAAGAATATTTGTTCAGAAATATAATTATCAGGATCAAAATTTATATCTGGTTTCCAAAATTGATCTGAATTTTTTGTCTTTGGATTATATGAGTAAATTACACCTGGGGTATGGTAATTAGTAAAACTATAATATAATGTTTCATCTTCCATTTTTCCATTCCAACCTCCAGCTGTTCCTATTCCTGGTAGTTTTATCTCTCCCATATTATTTCCTTTAAAGTCATATTGGATGACTTTTGTCATTACATTTACAATATAGCGGGCAAAGAAATAACCACCTCCGCTACTAGGCAAAAGAACATGTTCAGTTTCCGAAATAAAATCTTTCCAATTTTTTTCTTGTGGAGATCTAGCACTTACCTTAACAACCCTTTTATTGGGAGCATTGCTATTAGTGACAATGTAGAGATTATCCTTTATGGCGTCTAATAAATAACTATCTGTATTGTAGTCTTCATCAACCTTAAGCAAAGGGCTTTTTAAAATACTTAAGTCCTTTATAAGACTAATATTCCCCGAAGTTGTTTTAGAGGCAGTGATGAAAAGATATTTCCCGTCTCTAGTAACAGATCCTCCAACGTAACGATGCTTTTGCTCTGGGCGTCCACCAAATATTAAAACATCCTCTGATTGAGGTGTTCCTAACTCATGATAATACAACTTATGTTGATCTGTCATTTGACTTAACTCGCTTCCTTCTGGTTTGTCATAACTAGAATAGAAAAAACCTTCATCTAGCTTCCATTGAATTCCGCTAAATTTAATATCTACAAGTGTGTCTTCAATAATTTTTTTATCGATTGCATCCATTACAATTATTTTTCTCCAATCACTTCCACCCTCACTTATAGAATAGGCTAAAAGCTTTCCGGTTTTTGAAAAATTTAATCCCGCCAAAGAAGTTGTTCCGTCTTTTGCAAATGTATTTGGGTCCAAAAACACTTCTTCTTCATATCCTTCCTTTTTACGATAGACGACATATTGATTTTGTAGACCACTGTTTTTATAAAAATAGGTGTAATATCCTTCTTTAAAGGGTGCAGATACTTTATCGTAATCCCATAATTGTTCTAGCCTATTTTTAATTTGATTCCTAAAGGGAATATTTTCTAAATATGAAAAGGTGGTTTCGTTTTGTTTATCCACCCAGTTTTTTGTTTCCACAGCATTGTCGTTCTCGAGCCAACGATAATTATCGATGACTTCAGTTCCAAAATATTTATCAACTTTAGTGACTTTTTTAGTTGATGGATAATTTATTTTGTTAGAATCCTGTTGACACGAAAAAACGAAAAGAACGAAAAGAAATGAAAAAAAATTTGCTTTGTTATACATTTTTTTTGATATGAAAAATTTATTTTTATTGAAGCTATTAAAAATTGATTAAATAATTTTATAAAAATTAAAAAAATGGTAACACAGGAACAAGTAGAAAAAATTCAAAATATCTGGGGAGACGGAGTTGTAAAAATTGGAGCATTAAAGCATGACAGAAAGGAATGTGAAAAATTCGCTAGTGAATTTCTTGACAATCTATATGCATTTGACAAAGGAAAAGTGCTATTTAAGCCTACTAAATGTGAAAAAGAACAATTTAGGCCTACGAAATCTGAAGCTCTCTCTTATTTTATTTCAGGGGATGACAGGGCCTGTGATGAGGACAAGGGCTTTGCAATACAGCCCTGGACAAAAGTAAGGTTTGAAAATACTGGTTTTATTTTAGAAATTGACAGAGCCATATCTATGGGGAATTATTTTTTTACTGATTTAGATGGAAATGAGGCAAAAGTAGAATATACATTTGGTTATAAATCGATAAACGGAAATTTAAAAATTGATTTACATCATTCTTCGTTTCCTTACTCAATTTAAAGTGTTTCAATCAAGGAGAATTTAGTTAAGGTGGTAAGAGATTCTAAATAATTAATCTCATGTTAGGAAATTTATTGCTAATTGCAGCTTAAACCTAGAAAATGACTCAGCGTGTTACACAAGCCTTCCCTTGGATTGTTTCTCTTTTTGCGATTGTTGGCTTAATTTATCCTCCTTTAATTACTTGGTTTAATGGTTCCCTTATTACTCTGGGTTTAGGAGGTATAATGCTTGGGATGGGTCTTACCTTAAAAGTTTCTGATTTTATTCAAGTATTACATCATCCAAAATGGGTGTTGGTTGGTCTTGGCTTACAGTTTTTAATAATGCCGATATTGGGTTGGGTTCTTGCTCAATTATTTCAATTACCTCCTCTGTTTGCAATAGGAATGATTTTAGTTTCTTGTTGTCCTGGGGGGACAGCTTCAAATGTAATTGCTTATTTGGCAAAAGCAGAAGTAGCTTTGTCGGTAAGTATGACAGCTTGTTCTACATTAGCTGCAATATTAATAACTCCTTTTTTGACTTTACAGCTTTCAGGAAGTTATTTAGATGTACCAACTAGAGGTTTGTTTTTTAGTACTTTAAAAGTTGTATTTATTCCCATATTGTTTGGAATACTTTTAAATCGATCCCTACCCAAAATTGTTTCTCAAATAGTTCCTTTTGCACCTCCTTTTGCAGTACTTCTAATCTCTTTAATTGTAGGAAGTATTGTCGGACAGGGTAAGGAAGTGATTTTAGATTCTGGTTTTCGTTTATTTCTTGCACTAATCACTTTACATGCCTTGGGGTTTTTAATAGGGTTTTTAATAAGCCTAGTTTTATTCAAAAACTGGAAAACAGCCAAAACTATTTCAATAGAAGTAGGAATGCAGAATTCAGGATTAGGAGTAGTACTAGCAAGAGAGAATTTTAGTAGCCCTCTAGTTGCAATTCCAGCAGCCCTTTCAAGTTTAATTCATTCCCTCTTAGGTAGTTTTTTTGTTATTCTTTTTAAGAATAAAAACTAGTTATTATTTCAGCTTTTTAAATTTTCTCCGTTTCAAAAAAATCGAGCGGGCTTGATTCATAGCATTATAAAAGGAGCTAGGGTTTGCTTCTCCTTTTCCTGCAATACTCATTGCTGTCCCATGGTCAGGAGATGTTCTAATATAATTTAACCCAGCTGTAAAATTGACTCCTTCTCCAAATGAAAGTGTTTTAAAAGGAATCATTCCTTGATCGTGATACATTGCCAAGATAGCATCATATTCACGATAGGTTTTATTTCCAAAAAATCCATCAGCCGCGAAAGGGCCAAAAATCATTTTCCCCTCATTGATTTGTTTTTGTATTAATGGCCTAAGAAGTGTATCATCCTCCTGACCAATAACTCCATTGTCCCCTGTATGAGGATTGATTCCTAAAACTGCGATTTTTGGTTTTTTGATTCCAAAATCTTGTATCAAACTTTGTTCCAATAAAAATATTTTCTTTTCTATTGTCTCTGGAGTAAGATAAGTTGTTACTTCACTAAGAGGAATATGATCACTTAACAAAGCAACTTTAAGTTTATCTGTGATCATAAACATTAGGCTTTCCCCTTCCAATTCTTGATTCAGATAATCGGTGTGTCCTGGGAATTTAAAAGTTTCTGATTGAATGTTTTTTTTATGAATTGGTGCTGTAACAAGAATATCTATAGCCCCATTTTTTAGAGCTTGGGTTGCTGACTTTAATGAACTTATTGCAAATGAACCTGCTTCAGAACATTCGTAGCCATATTTAACCGAAAAGGCTTCTTGCCAACACGAGATGATATTCAATTGTCCTTCATTTGGTTTATTCAAATCTTTAAGAGAACAAATATTGACTGAAATACCTAGATTTTTTTGTTCATCTATTAAATTCTGTGGATGGGCAAAAACAATTGGGATGAAAAAGTCATAAATTTGTTCATCTTGAAAGGTTTTTAATATAATTTCAAAACCAATACCATTGGGATCTCCTGCTGAAATTCCTACTCTAATTTTTGTCAATTCTAACACCTAAGTAACTTTTTGTCTTACTTTTGAAACAAATGTAATTAATTATAAACGCATGTTTACAGGAATTATAGAAGCATTTGCAAGAGTTAATACTTTAACTCAAGAAGGAGATAATTTAAATATCGAATTAGAAAGTGCATTGGCTAGAGAATTTAAAATTGATCAAAGTGTTGCCCATAACGGAGTTTGCTTAACAGTAGTTTCGTGTAATGATAAACTTTATACTGTTACAGCCATACAGGAAACTTTAGAAAAAACTAATTTAGGTCTGCTCAAAGTTGGAGATTTAATCAATATTGAACGTGCAATGCGATTAGGAGATCGGCTTGACGGGCATATAGTTCAAGGTCATGTAGACCAAACAGCAAAGTGTATTGCGGCTGATACTTTGGATGGAAGTTGGACATATACTTTTGAATATGATAGTATTCCAGAAAATATAACCATAGAAAAAGGGTCCATCACAATTAATGGAGTTAGTCTTACAGTGGTTAACTCTATTCATAATAGATTTTCTGTGGCTATTATTCCATATACTTATGAAAATACAAGCTTTAATGAACTTAAGGTCGGTAAAATAGTAAATTTAGAATTTGATTTAATTGGAAAATATATTTCAAAACTATATTTAAAACGTTAATTTTTTTAACTTCATAAAAACTATATAAATGAATTTTCTCGAGCTCGCCACCCTTTTATTACTTCTTGCATCATTATTTTCGATTATAAACCTCCGTTTATTAAAACTTCCCCAAACCATTGGATTAATGGTTTTGGCCATTTTCTTGTCTGCTGGAGTTTTAATTGCAGGTCAAATTTCACCTGGTTTTTTATCTTTTGCTACTTCATTAACAGAAGAATTTGACTTTAGTGTTTTATTAATTGACGTAATGCTTCCTTTCTTGCTTTTCGCAGGAGCAATAAGTGTAAATGTCCACGAACTTTTAAAAGATAAGCTAACGATTCTCTTATTGGCTAGTTTTGGAGTTATTTTTTCCACCTTTGCAGTTGGAACGGGTCTTTTTTGGTTAATAGAGCAGCCTCTTTTTGGTCTTTCTGAATTAGGATTAACCTATGTAGACTGTTTACTTTTTGGTTCACTCATTGCGCCTACGGATCCTATTGCTGTTCTCGCCATGGTAAAAAAAATGAATCTTTCATCTGTTACTGAAACACGGATTGCTGGGGAGTCCCTATTTAACGACGGAATCGGAGTAGTTGTTTTCCTTACCCTTTTAAATGTCAAAGCAGAAGGAATAGATAATACGACTATTCAAAGTGTTGGATCACTATTTGCTACTGAAGTTGTAGGTGGCATTGTCCTTGGAGCAGTTATGGGTTTTCTGGGTATGAAATTGGTAAAATACATTGAGAATGAACATGTGGAATTAGAGGTTTTGATAACCCTTTCGCTTGTGCTTTTGGTTCCGGTTGTCTCTCATATTTTTCATTTCTCAGCTGTACTAGGTGTTGTTGTAATGGGACTATTTTTGAATCAAAATATTGATGGTGATGATAAACAAGAAGGGGTTCAAAAAGTGATGGGTGATTATGTCTACAAGTTTTGGCACTTACTTGATGAAACTTTAAATGCCATACTTTTTATCTTGATTGGTCTGGAAATTATTCCTATTCTACAAAACTTCGATATTTCCTATTTACTAATTGTAATCATTGTTATTTTCGTAGTAGTAGTTTCTAGAGGAATTGGGGTATTTCTACCAATAAAAATTTTATCTATAAAAAAGAGTTTTGAGAAAAACACAGCACTAATTATCACTTGGGGTGGACTTCGAGGGGGACTTAGTATTGCACTTGCACTAAATCTTCCCGATTCAATAGGTGACGGGAAAGACTTAATTTTAATCCTTACTTATGGAGTAGTTTTATTTACCATTTTAGTCCAAGGATTGACTCTTAAAAAAATTGTAAAATAATTTGAAAACTAATGAACTGGTAATTATATTTGAATAGGAGTAATTCAAGCTGTGACAACAGCAAAGTTTAACTAAATATGAAAGGAGGTGTCTATGTTTTATGATAATCATTTAAGGAATTCGAGACAGCAGATACCCACAAGTGGTGTGCTGTAGCTTTCCTTATCTATTTTTAAAGCGGATCGATGGATCCGCTTTTTTTTCAATATGCAACAAATTCCTAATGCCGATTTAAAAGAATTTCTCTCTGGAAATTCTAAAACAAAAGCAGCCTTTATCAAAAAAATAGGAACATCCTTTCAGGAGATTGGATTTTTAGCTTTAAGAGGTCACCTTTTAGAAGAAAAACTACAAGATGAACTATATAAAGAAATCCGTTCTTTCTTTAAACTTTCAAACAAAATTAAATCTTCTTATGAAATCAAAGGAGGTGGTGGACAAAGAGGCTATACTGGTTTTGGAAAAGAGCGTGCTGCTGGAAGGTCCATTGGAGATTTAAAAGAATTTTGGCATTTTGGACAAGACTTAAATACTAAATCATATCTGAAAAATAGGTACCCAGAAAATATAATCGTTAAAGAATTGGAGGGCTTTAATAAAATTGGAAATTTAGTTTTTCTCAAACTTGAAAAAACAGCAAAGATTATCCTACAAGCTTTGGCTCTTTTTCTGAAATTAGACGAGTACTATTTTGATGAATTTATCGATGGAGGGAATTCTATCCTTAGAGCAATTCACTATCCAGCTATTACTCAACCTCCAAAGGAAGCAGAACGTGCAGCTGCTCACGGAGACATTAATCTAATAACCTTATTAATTGGAGCTCAAGGGGGCGGTTTACAGGTTCTAAATCGCCAAAACCAATGGATTGACGCGATTGCAAAACCGGATGAATTGATAATTAACATTGGGGATATGCTTTCTCGCTTGACAAATAATAAACTTCCTTCTACTGTTCATAGAGTAGTTAACCCTCCAAAAGAAACATGGGGCAGTTCACGCTATTCTTTGCCCTTTTTTATGCATCCCAGCCCAGAAATGCCTCTTAATTGTATTCCACAAACTATTGGAAAAGATAATCCAAAAAAATATCAGGATATTCTTGCTGGAGAATTTTTACACCAACGTTTAGTTGATTTAGGACTTTTAGAAAAATAATTTTATTTCACTCTGATCTCCTCTAATACTGCCCTCCCTAATGCTCCTAAAAAAGGGATTCCAATCTGCTCAAATTCATAAATATCATCATTGAAAATCATATTTTCATTTACCAAAATAGTTGCCGTTAAAAAAAATTCAATATTATTATTTTCATCTCTTATATATGCTACATCTGTTAAGGTGCCATATGCATATCCAACTTTATTATAAATTCTAATCTCTGGGATCATAGCCCCTTTTTGGTCTCCATAAATTAAAAACTTCCCAAAGCTGTCCCAATATTCTGCATTTTTATAGTTTGGATTATTACTTTCTAAAGTGGTTCTACTCATCCATTTTCTTAAAAACTTATAATCTTCATCTGTCAAATCAAATTGTTCCTGGTTAGAGAAAATATCCGGAAAAATAATTCGTTTAAGAATACCTTGAAGGTTACGTATTGAGATTCGGTTTTTTTTTTCAAAGTTCATAGGTTTACTCACTAAAACATCTAAACTATTATAGCCTTTCCCTTTTAAAACTCCTTTTAATTTATTGGGTTTTAATTCTAATTCTGCGTGAAGAGAAGATTGATGATAAAGTATATTCTGATCTTTATCCAAAAAAGTGTACTCCCAAGTATTTACGTTATCTGCACCAAAAAGAAATTTATGATAAACTTGTGTATGGTTTAAACCCCTTTTTGTTAATTCCTTATTTATATAATCGCGCCCTAAAAAGTCAAAAAGGTAATTATATGCATCGTTGTCACTCACTAAAAAGATCTTTTTTATTAAATGATATAATGTCAACTTCCCTTTATTATGGGTTGTATCTCTCTGAATTATTGTATCTCCTTCTTTTGTAGAAATAAAAAAAGGAGTATCTCCAGTAATTATAACACCCTGAGATTTCAAAATATTTAATTTTTGTAGAACGAGAATGGCTATTGGAAGTTTTACGGTACTGGCAGGATAAAAATATCTTCTTTCATCGATTTGGTAGTCTTCTTCTTCAAAAAAAATCTCTTCTGTTGGAGTTCTTTTAATTTTAGTTAAGAGAATTTGAATTTCATGTTTTTCTTTATTATTTAAAACTTCTTGTATTTCTGGATCAGGGTGCTTTAGAGCAAGATCTAAAATTGCTGTTTGAGGATAACATTTAATACAGAAAATAAAATAAAGAAGTAGATGATACTTTCTTAACATAGAGATCTTTTTTATAATACATCAAAACTACCTATATCATCAGCTGAAGTCAAATCCAAAATATGTTCTTTCATGCCAAAACACTTAATTTGATTGGGTTCTTTAATATTTAGTAATCTAATTGCTTCCGGTAATTCTTTTTCGTTACGTTCAGGATGAATAGGACAATTTTTTAAATAAGTATTAAGTTGTTTTCCGTTAAAGCTGAATATATTCATACTGACTCTTATTTCCCCAGATGTGTCACGGTATTTTTCAACGGTTTTAGGATCAGGCTTCTCTATAATTTTTTTTAAATATCCTAAAGAATCAACCTCCATAACAGCAAATTTATTAATGCGCTCATCTTTAAATCGTAATCCAGACCTCGCATAACTTATAAGCGCATTAGTTACTTGACGGGGTTTTAACAAATTTTTAAAAGCTGCTTTAGAGTATAAATTATCACCATTACATATTATAAATGTTTGTTCAATTAATTCAGGATATTGCACTAGTGTTTGTTCAACTGCGTCAGCCGTTCCTAAAGGCTTTATATAACCCTTTTTTAGATACTGGATGGCAAAATGTACTTTAGCACCTGCAAAAGAATTATTTATTTTTGAAGTGCCTACAAGTTTTTGAAAAGCCTCATTTTCAGAATTTGTAATTAAATATATATCTGTGACCCCTACAGAAACTGCGTTAGATATTAGATAAAAAAGTAAAGGTTTTTTTTCTTTACCCAGTGGAATCAAACTTTTATGAACTTTTCCTGCAAAATTCTTTTCATCTTGGCTAAGATTACTTTGTGATAAAGAACGTTTCATTCTTGAAGAAGCTCCTCCCGCCATAATAAGTAGACTTTTCATACGGCGGTAGTCAAAGAAATTTCATAAGCAGCCTTGGCTCCCTTATTTAAAAAGGCTTGAATAACTTTTTCTTTTGTGTTTTCAGTAACCATAGCGACCATACAACCACCACCTCCAGAGCCAATAATTTTTGTTCCTAAGGCTCCAGCATTACATGCAGCTTGCATTTGCTTTTGCATTATTTCGGGTGTATTTTGAATTCTCTGCTGTAATATTTTTTGATGGGCATTCATCCAATTTCCTAACTGTTCTATGTCTAAGGATTTTGAAATAAGCATTTTTCTAGCTTTTTGAGTTAATAGATGGTTGAAAATTGCTGCGTACCAATGATCTCTATATACTTCAGGTACAAATGGTAAATACTCTTCATATTCACTTTCGTTGGCAGAGTATATATCAAATTGTGGAACTTTATCAAGCACAGCGGCAATTGCTGATTGTGAATAAGATCTTGCCTTTTGTAATACACCTAAAGTTTGTTTAGCTAATCCAGATTCAGCTATAACTAAGCTTCCAATATTAGGATTTAATCTCTCTGTATGAGTTGTTTGAGTATTGATATACAAAAGTCCTTTCTGAGCTATGGTATATTGGTCCATTATTCCACCGGGTTGATTAAAAAAACTAGATTCAGACTCATAAGCCCATTTTCCAATTTGAACATCATTAATCTCTTGCACTTGCTCTTGATCTTGTATTTCTAACAAAAAACGTATCCATGCAACTACTAATGCTGAAGAGCTTGATACACCTGCATTAATAGGTATGTCTCCGGATATTTTAATCTTATAACCTTGATTAAATGAAAATCCAGCTTTTATAAGCACTTCTAATACTGAAAGAAAGTAATCTCCATTGTCAATTTTATTATATTTTTTATTAAGATGTATAGTTTTAACTTTTTGTATATCAATTAATTGAATAAGAAATAAATTTTCTTTTGATGGTTCTGCTTCTATTTGGATAAACCGATTTATGGTTCCCGCAATTACAGGCAAATTCAAGTAATCTTGGTGGTCTCCAAAAAAACAAATTCTCGCAGGCGCAGAAACTTTAATCATTTTTTATGAATTATGAAATAATTGACAAAGGGTTTGTTTTATTCCAAAACCCTCTTGTAAAATCAGGGAATTGTTGTGGCATTCCACCTTTAGCTACTGAGGATTCACTTAGAGGTGATACAGCGCTCCAAAAACAACCCTCATATAAATTTTGATCAAGAGGTTTTCCCTCTCTTAAACATTCTATAATTCGATACAGCATCATAAAATCCATTCCACCATGGCCTCCCATTTTTTTAGCTAAGGCTCCCAATCTTTTATACATAGGGTGTTCGTATTGCTCATAAAGAGCTTCTAGATTTTCTCCTTCTGCCCAACTGTGATGATTGTCAGTAACTCCCTTAACTCCTCCTTCAAGTGCAACACGAGAAGGATATCCCGCTAATGTTCCTTTTGTCCCCTGGATTAAATTATGACGGGTATAGGGTCTTGGACTTGTCTCATCCCATTGTACCATAATGGTTCTTCCTAAATTGGTCTTAATGATTGATGTATTTAAATCTCCGCCTTGGTAATCCAAAGCATTCCACTTATGGTCTTTAGAATAATTTTTTTCGGCATACAATTCTCTCCCTTTGGCAGGCGAAGAGAAAGAAATAATAGAATTAAATTGATCTTCACCTCTTCCTAAGTTCATATATTGAGCTACAGGTCCTAGACCGTGAGTTGGATATAAGTTTCCATTTCTCTTTGCATAATGATGTGTTCGCCAAGAACCTGTTCCTCGTTCTTGTTCTTCCATTTGAAATCGAAGCTCATGAATATAGGCCGCTTCTGCATGAAGTAAATCTCCTATGACTCCTTTACGGCAGAGATTAAGATACAAAAGCTCTTCTCTACCGTAATTGACATTTTCCATCATCATACAATGCTTTTGAGTCTGTTCTGAGGTATTTACAATTTCCCACATTTCTTCTAGGGTTACTGCAATAGGGACCTCAACAAATGCGTGTGCTCCTTGCTTCATAGATTCTATTGCCATTTTTGCATGATTATTCCAATTGGTCGCAACAATAACAGCATCCGGCTTTACCTCTACCAACATTTTTTCCCATTGATTTTCATCGCCATAATATCGTGAGATACTTTGATGCCTTCCCGTCCCAGACTCAGCACAAAGGGAAACTGATCTATCAACTAAATCTTCATAAAGATCTGATAAAGCAACAATCTCGGTCCCTTCAATGGCTGCAAGTTGTCTAGCATGCCCAGAACCACGTGCACCTAAGCCAATTATAGCAATTCGAACAGTTTTAAGTTTCGGTGCAAAAAAATCTCCCATATAAGAGCCTCCGGAGGTGTTTTTTTCATATTCTTCTGAACAGGCTAGATTAGAAGCCATATATAAAGACGCGGCAGAAAGTCCTGTTTTTTTTAAAAAATTCCGTCTGTTAAAATTTTTCATTTATTTTGAATTTAAAGTTTATACAGTTTCTATAAAACAAATCCCTATATTTAAAATTAAAAAAATTATGGGAGTGGGAGGAACTGTTTTAGGAAGTTTAGCAATTTGTTTATTAATAGGCTTGATCATTGAACTAAAAGAGCGTCATTTAAATTAAACTATGGGTTATTTTTTAAGAAATATTTTGGTCTATGGCGCTATAGCTTTAGTGTTGTGGATGTTTTACTCATCAATACGTGGATTTATAAATAAAAATAAGTCTGATTAATAAATAATTTAAAATATTAAGGGCATTTTCATTAATTTAAAAAACTGTAAATGAGTAAAAACTATTGATTTATGTTGGCCCTAAAATAAAAGTTTTTTTAAGCTATTGGGGCTGAACACGGCTCCCTTCTACATCAAACATACCCATCATTGCGCCTGATATTTCGTCACCCTCAATTGATAATTCAAAATTAACATCATAACTAGCTATTATTGCATCTATAGAAATTATTTCATCTTCTATTTTAGTTTCTTCAACCTCCCATGTATAATCCCCACTCTCTGCAGCATCTCCCCTCATGTCTAACTGCGAAGAATAGCCTGTTTCATTTTTGATAATTGTTAATGTTAATGGCACATCCCCAATTTGGTCTACATCAAAAACTGTTATTTCATAAATTCCTGCATATAAATCTTTAGTAGCTTTTTTCTGCACACCACAGGAAAAAATAAATAGTGAAATTGTCAATAATGATAATTTTTTCATTGTTAAATAATTTTAGTTATTCAGAAGTTACTTCGACAGAGACAACCCGATCCCAAACAGTAGTCGTGCCACTAGTCTGATCTATCCAAGTCATTCTATTGTCGTTATTAGAAAATGAAATCGAATAATTTATGATATTATTACCTTGAGTAAATTGATAAAATCCTGTCTCAGGATCTATAAGCCATGTATATGCTGCTATTGCTGGACTTAAACACCCTCTTGAATTTACATCAACAAATGTATAGCGCGTAGTTACTAATTGTGCAGTTGCTGAGGCTGTAAAGTCAAGACAAGAGTATTCTGGAATTAGGTCTACTAATGAGGTTTTCAAATCATTCCAAATTATGACAGTTTGTTCATCATCTGTAATAGAATAAACGGTCCATTCACCAATCAACTTGTCTGGCGGAATTTCCTCAGTTCCACAACTTAAAAAAATTGACAGAAGAAAAACAAATAATAATTTAGTATATATTATTGATTTCATATTTAAATTTAATTATGGATTAAAGTAATATAAACTGACTAGATACTCAAAAGATTTTCTCTCTTTTTTATAACATTCCTGTTCAATAAAAAAAGGTTTTTATATTTACAAAAATGAGAATACCCCTTTCCATAATGTTTTTTATATTGATAGTTGAAACCGCCTACACTCAGGATAAAATTATAGCCAAAGATTTAACGAAAAAGGAACTAAGATCCCTTAAACGAAAAAAAGCTTTTGAAAAACAAAAATTCCAATATGAAAAACGCGGATTAAATGCTTGGGGGATTAATGAAAATGCCCCTAATCTCGTAATGGCAATTCGAGAGCATTTAGGTTCTGCTAGAATTGATCCTCAAAAAGGATTGGTAATTATTAGGCAGTCAGAATCTTTTTCTAATGCTCAATATAAACCATTGTGGATAATTGATGGACAACAATTTAATTTTCCACCTGAAAGCCTTCCTCTTCAAAATATCCGTGAAGTAAAGGTATATGAGTCTCTTGCTGAAACAAATAAATGGGGACAACAAGGCAGAGCTGGAGTTATTGAAATTATAACATTAAACTTTTCAAATTGAAGTTAAGAAAATCAATAAAACCTAATTTTAACTATTGCATTTTTTTAATTGCATTCATAATATTTTCAAACATCTTACATAGTCAACAAAACACTCATAAAACTTATTTGAAGATTTTGGGAACAGTACAGGATGGAGGAGCGCCTCACATTGCTTGCAAAAAAAAATGTTGTAAAAATTTAAGTCCACAGGAAAAAGCTAATCGAAAAATCACTTGTTTAGAAGTTTTTCAGCCTGAAAGCAAACAAAGCATCCTTTTTGAAGCAACACCAGATATTGTTTCCCAATGGGCTTCTCTAAGTTTTCCATTAAAGGGCATATTCATTACCCATGCACATATTGGTCATTATTCGGGTTTACTTCATTTAGGTCGAGAAGCTCTCGGTTCAAAAGATATTCCTGTCTATGTAATGCCAAAAATGTATTCTTTTTTAGAAAATAATGCCCCTTGGAGTCAACTTGTCAATCTAAAAAACATTCAGCTTAACCCACTACAAAACAATAAATATGTTGAGCCTTTGAAAAATTTGAAAATTACTCCAATTTTAGTACCTCATCGCGATGAATTTTCAGAAACTGTAGGATATAAAATTAAAGGCCCTAATAAAACTATCTTATTTATTCCCGACATTGACAAATGGACCCTTTGGGAAGAGAATCTTATTACTATTTTAAAAGAAGTTGATGTCGCTTTTATTGATGCGACTTTTTTTAGCCAAGAAGAGGTTAATTACAGGCCTTTATCTGAAATACCACATCCTTTGGTATTAGAAACAATAGCTTATCTAAAAAATGAAGACATTAGCTTAAAAAACAAAGTTTACTTTATCCATATGAATCATACTAATCCAATGCTTGATGAAAATAGTAAGGTGTCAAAATTGATTTTTAACGAAGGCTTTAAAATTGCCCGGTTGGGCTATCAATTTGAACTTTAGAATTTAGTGTCAATTTTATTTTTTATCTTTCATGTAATACATCTATTAACTGGAAATGAATTTTACCGTCTTAAGCGAAATGAGAGGAATAAATATTGGGCTTTTAATGGGTCTATTTTCTTTTCTTTCAGTTCAATGTAATCTTGATATTTCTCAAGAAGTTGAATATGAAATGGGAAGTCTTCCACAAGAAATAGATTTTAATTATCATGTCAAACCTATTTTATCCGACCGTTGCTACTCTTGTCACGGGCCTGATGAAAAAAGTCGAAAAGCAGGATTACGTTTAGATGTAGAGTCAATTGCTTTTTCAAAATTAGAGAGCAACAATCGTGCATTTGTTAAGGGAAGTATTTCAAGAAGTGAAGGGGTACATAGGATCTTAAGTAACGACCCTGAAAAACAGATGCCCCCTCCTGAATCAAATCTTTCTCTTTCGAATCGAGAAAAAGCAATCTTAATTAAATGGATTGATCAGGGAGCTGAGTGGAAAGACCATTGGGCTTTTATTCCTCCAACCAAAAAAATATTACCTAAGATTTCTTCTGAAGAATTAAAGCATGAGATAGATCAATTTATATACAATAAATTGATTGGAAAAAAATTAGACTTTGAAGCTTCTGCAAATAAAGAAACCTTAATTAGAAGACTTAGTTTTGATTTGACTGGTCTTCCACCTTCAATAAAGCAAATCGATCAATATTTAAAAGATTCTCTGCCGGGTAATTATGAACGGCTTGTAGATAGCCTTATGGAGTCAAATGCCTTTGCAGAAAGACTAACTCTTGACTGGTTAGATCTTTCTCGGTATGCAGACTCTCATGGTCTTCATGCTGATGGATTAAGAACCATGTGGCCTTGGCGTGATTGGGTTATAAAAGCTTTTGAAAACAATATGCCTTATGATCAATTCGTAACCTTACAACTTGCTGGAGATTTAATTCCAAATGCAACCCGTGAACAGAAGTTAGCTACAGCATTTAACAGAAACTCACCAATGACAGCAGAGGGGGGAGTAATTGACGAGGAGTGGAGGTTAAACTATGTTTTTGATAGAACTGAAACTTTCAGCACAGCTTTCTTAGGCTTAACAGTTGCATGTGCAAAATGTCACGACCATAAATTTGATCAAATATCTCAAAAAGATTATTATCAACTTAGTGGGTTTTTCAATAACATTAGAGAATTAGGCATGACTGGAGATGATGGTGATTACGGCCCCTTACTCTATTTACCTTCAAAAAATCAGGAAGAAAGCCTTGAAAAACTTGAAGGTAATATCAAAAAAACTCTCAAAAAAATTGCACTAACTGAAAAAGAACTTGCTGATTTATACCAATATATTGAAAAACTTCCTTCTGAAAAACAGATAAATAAAAGTCTTTTAGGGTATTATCCTTTTGAGAAAATAAACGCTGTCAAAACAAATAAAAAATCAACTTTTATAATCTCGAATAATACGATTAATACCCCTGATTATTTTATTGCTGATAACAAGCCAAATGTTAAATCAAGTCAAGCTCCAAAATTAGTGAAAGGAGTCAAAGGAAACGCTCTTGAATTTGAAAGTGACTTCGATCGAATCTCCATAAATAAAGAAATCCCAAACTTTGAGTGGACAGATGAATTTAGTATTTCTATTTGGGCTCAAACCAAACAGAAAAAAGAAAATGCTAGACAATTTCTTTTAGGTACAACCGGTGGTAAAAATAATTGGTGGAGAGGATGGGACTTCTATCTCGATGATGAAAATCATTTAAATGTTCGCCTAATAAACATGGCTCCTGGAAATATGATTCATATTCGTTCAAAAGAAAGTATTAATTTAAATAACTGGGCCCATTTAACTTTTACATACAATGGGACAGGCAAAGCCAATGGGTTAAATATCTACAAAAATGGTGTTTCTATTGATTTTGAAATTAAAATTAATAACCTTTCCAAATCTATTAAGCCAGTTACTGCAAGTGGGTTAAATCTGGAAAAAAAACCAGTTCTAATTGGCAAAACATATGAAACTTCAACTGGAGATAATGGCCTTTTTATGGGTAAGATGGATGAATTGAAAATATATAATAAAGCTATTACTCCTCTTGAGGTAAGTTTGTTATATAATAAAAATTCTCGCTCTCCAATTTCGGTCACTCCCCCTAAAATAAAAGATCATTGGATAAAAAATCATCCGAGATATACTTCGCTAAAAAAAGAATTGCGCAATAATCTCAATACATGGAGAAAAGTCATGGAGCCTGTAATGGAGGTCATGGTTATGGAGGAATTAAATGAAGCACGTCAAACTTATTTATATAATCGGGGAAACTATAATGACCCTTCACAGGAGGTGGACTCCAATACACCTAGCGTACTTCCTAAAATGAATTCTTCACTTCCAAAAAACAGGTTAGGTCTTGCCAGGTGGTTATTTCAAAAAGACAACCCTTTAACATCTAGGGTTGCTGTAAATAGATATTGGCAAATGCTTTTTGGAAATGGCTTAGTTTCAACGCCATCTGATTTCGGTGTTCAAGGATCTTTACCATCACATCCTGAATTATTGGACTGGTTATCATTGTATTTCGTTGAAAATAATTGGAATATTCGATCTCTAATCAAAAAAATAGTGACCTCTAGAACATACAAGCAAAAGTCTCTTTTTGGAAATAAAAAAAATAGTCTTGATCCAAATAATATTCTTTTGGCTCGTGGAAGTAGTCACCGTCTTCCCGCCGAAATGATTCGAAATAATGCATTGGCTGTGAGTGGGCTATTGTCTGAAAAAGTAGGAGGCCCAAGTGTTAAACCTTACCAGCCAAAAGGGTTGTGGAAAGAAAAAAACACTTTCTCTCTTCGTCTCTTAGAATACGAAGAATCTAAAGGTGAAGATCTTTATAGAAGAGGAATTTATACATTTATAAAAAGAGGCTCCCCTCCGCCCTCACTAATCACATTTGACGCTACATCAAGAGAAATTTGTACTGTTAAAAGAGAAAAAACTTCCTCTCCTCTTCAATCTTTAGTTCTTTTAAATGATGTTCAATTTTTTGAAGCTTCAAGAGTATTTGCAGAGCGAATTATAGCTGAATCTGAGAAAGATTTGGATAGTCAAATTGAATATGGTTTTCGATTAGCAACTTCTCGATTTCCAAAGGAATCAGAATTGTCTCTAATGAAAGAATTATATGAATCCCAATTAAATTATTACAAGAGAAATAAAAATGCCGCATTTAAAGTTTTGACTTTTGGAGATTCAAAATACAATTCTTCTGGAGGACTAGACAAAACTGCTGCAATGACAATAGTGGCAAATACACTTTTAAATTTGAACGAGTCTTATTATAAATATTAGCCTATGAATTGTAATCACGATCATAATAATTCAAATTATTCTAGACGAGAATTTCTTACCAAAACCACTCTAGGTTTAGGAGGATTGAGTTTAGCGAGCATGTTAAATTCTGAAAATCTTTTTGCTTCAAATAAAATTAATTCATTCAATACTTTAAATCCAACGCTTCCTCATTTTACTCCTAAAGTTAAAAGAGTCATTTATCTCTTTCAAAGTGGAGCCCCTTCGCAATTGGATTTATTTGATCATAAGCCTTTACTTAATAAAATGAACGGTCAAGAACTTCCAGATAGTGTTTTTGGTGGTCAGAGACTTACGGGAATGACAGCTGGTCAAAACTCTTTCCCATTAGCAGGGAGTCAATTTAACTTTAACCAACATGGAAATAGTGGTGCTTGGATTAGTGATCTCATGCCTAACGTAAGTAAAATATCAGATGAATTATGTTTTATTAAATCAATGCATACAGAAGCAATAAATCATGACCCTGCAGTTACTTTTTTGCAAACAGGCTCTGAATTACCAGGAAGGCCATCAATTGGATCGTGGTTAAGTTATGGCTTAGGTAATGACAACAAAAACCTTCCCGGCTTTGTAGTCCTTATTACAAAAGACAAGTATGGGCAGCCTCTCTATTCTCGATCTTGGGGAAATGGCTTTTTACCTTCTCAGCATCAAGGAGTTCAATTTAGGTCTGGTAAAAATCCTGTTTTGTATTTGGATAATCCTCCAGGGGTAACAAAAAAACTAAGAGAGGAGCAACTAGAATACCTCTCGAAAATTCAAAAGGATAAGTATTCAGATATAGGTGATCCTGAAATTTTATCAAGAATTAGTCAATATGAAATGGCATTTAGAATGCAAACTTCTGTACCTGAAGTCATGGATCTCTCAGAAGAACCTGATTATATTTTTGATATGTATGGAGAGGATTCGAAAAAACCTGGCACTTTCGCTGCAAATTGTCTATTGGCGCGACGACTAATTGAAAAAGATGTGAAATTTGTTCAATTATATCATCAAGGATGGGATCATCACGGTGATTTGCCCAAAAATATTAAAATACAATGTAAAGAAACTGATCAGCCAACAGCTGCACTAATAAATGATCTTAAACAACGTGGTCTTTTAGAAGATACTTTGGTCATTTGGGGAGGGGAATTTGGAAGAACAAATTATTCTCAAGGACAACTTACAGAGACTAATTATGCCAGAGACCACCACCCTGCTTGTTTTACTATTTTTATGGCAGGTGCAGGAATCAAAAAAGGAATGACTTATGGAAAAACAGATGAATTTGGATATAATATCATTGAAAATCCAGTGCATGTTCATGACTTCCAAGCAACTTTAATGCATTTAATGGGTATTGATCATGAGAAGTTTACGTTTAAGTTTCAAGGAAGACGTTATCGATTAACTGATGTTCATGGAAAAGTTATTAATGAAATTCTTAGCTAATGATAAAAAATAATAGACGTCAATTTATAAAAAAAACATGTCTTGCTGCTGGTATTGCAATTAGCCCTTTTGAAAACATTTACCCAATCACAAATAAAGCTATTGAAGAAAATTCTATTATTGGTCATGGAGATTTCCGATATCGTGTAGATAAAAAATGGGGAATTCAAGATCCAACCCAGTTTCCAGTTAATGATTGTCACGAAATGATTCTAGATAAAAAGAATCGCATTTTTATGACTACCACCCATCCTAAAAATAATATCCTTATCTATGATAGAGGTGGAAAAATATTGGGTTCATGGGGAACAGATTATCCTGGTGCCCATGGACTAACTATAAGTGAAGAAGGAGAAGAAGAATTTCTATTTATCACTGACCCTGAAACTCATAAAGTATGTAAAACCACCTTAAAGGGTAGAAAGCTGTTTGAAATCAATACTCCTAGGGAAATCTCAGATTATAAGAGTGAAGATCAATTTAAACCAACTGAGACTGCTATTGCGCCTAATGGAGATATTTATGTAGCTGATGGATACGGTTTAGATTTTATTATACAATACGACAAAAGTGGAAATTATATTCGTCATTTTGGAGGTAAGGGAAATAAAGATGATCATTTTGACTGCTGCCATGGAATTGTCTTTGATTCAAGAGATAAAAACAATAGCTTGTTGATCACATCTCGTTCTGAAAACGTCTTCAAACGATTTACTCCAGATGGCAAACATATAGAAACCATCAATTTACCTTCTTGTTATATCTGTAGGCCAGTTCTCAAAAATGATATGCTATATTTTGCTGTTATCGTTACAAAAGACTGGGGGACCTATGATGGTATGTTAGCTGTACTTGATGAAAATAATTCTGTAATTTCTTTCCCTGGAGGAAGTAAGCCTGTTTATAATAATAGTCAACTTATTGCATCAGTGTATGATCAAAGTACTTTTTTCAATCCCCACGATGTTTGTGTTGACAATGATGAGGATATATATGTCCCACAATGGAATTCAGGAAAAACCTATCCACTAAAATTAACACGGGTTTAAATTCATGATCTTTTTAGATACTTTAACTTTTTTTGGACGTTTACATCCTTTATTGGTGCATTTACCTATTGGTTTTTTAATAATAGCAGTACTTATAAGTGGAAAACAAGATGATAGAAGTATAAACTTTAATCGTTTTGTCAGCTTTGTTTGGTTTCTTTCTTTCATAAGCTCTGCTTTCACAGCACTAATGGGTTGGCTTTTAGCTCAAAACGGGCATTATATCGAAGACGCGATCGATCCTCATAAGTGGACTGGTATTGTTTTAGTGATATTAAGTGGTTTGGGGTGGGTGTTCCATATTGGTAATTTCAAGGTGAATAAAATTATTTTAAAGGCAAATAATATATTAATAGTTTTTCTATTAATTATTGTTGGTCATCTTGGTGGAAGTCTAACTCATGGTGAAAACTATTTGTATGAATATGCACCAGATATATTAAAAGATGTTTTAATTCAGAAAAATAAAAAAATTACGTTTGAAGATCAGCCGTTAGATTCTATTAGGATTTTTGAGGACGCTATTCATCCCCTTTTTAGTTCAAAATGTGTAGCATGTCATAATAACGAAATTTCTCGAGGAGGTTTGAATATGTCAAATGCTGTAGGTATTTTTTCAGGTGGGAATAGTGGAGCGGCAATAGTTCCAAAAGATTTAGAAAAAAGTTTAGCATTTAAACGTATTATTAAATCCCAATCTGATGAAAAATTTATGCCGCCATCTGGGGAGCCAATGACCTATGAAGAAATACAATTAATCGAATGGTGGATAAATGAGGGGGCACCAATAAACAAAACCTTTAATCAAATTAAAGTCAATCCAATAGTTCAGGGTTTATTATTTAAAAATTACGGTCTAGACACAAGAGAAAAACCTTGGTATGAAAAAGTCAAATTAAAGCCATTAACCGAAGAAGAGCTTCTAGAATTAGAGAAACATAATTTTACCTTTCGAACCCTTTCTGCTGCTAATTCTCTTCTTGATATTCGATATCGTGGTAGTAAGATAAATGACGATGACCTGGCGATTCTTGAACAATATGCTGCTTATATAACTTGGTTAAATTTGAGTGATTGTCAGCTTGGTCTTGAGCAGCTTCAAATCGTTGCAAAAATGAAAAATTTAACTCGCCTTTATCTCCAAAAAAATCCCATTAATTCCAAAGCATTAAAGCCGCTTTTAGAGTTAAAGCATTTAGAAATTTTAAATCTTCATAGTACTAATGTAGATAATGAGATTTTTGACTTGATTAGTTCTTTTGATAATTTAAAAAAAGTTTTTCTATGGAATACTCGATTGACTACTAAAGATATTCTAAAAAAGGCTAATCAGTCTGAAAATATAGAACTCATTGGAGGTCTAGAATAGTGAAGTCCTGATTTGCGATGGCGCCATAAACTGCCTTAAATAAATAGTTTTACCTAGTTGCTTTCGGTCTATTTTAATTTTACCAACAACCCTGGGTGGATATTGACTTTCATGACATAGTAAGGCTTGATATGCTTTATCATAATGACTTTCATTAAATGGAATTTGAACTGTCAAATAGCTTCGTTGTTGCCCACGAAGGGTCTTAGCTCTTTCATCATAAATTAAATCGCTTGGAATCCCAAAATAAAATAATTCAATAGGCTTTTCCCATTGTTGTGAAACAAAAATCTGAGTTACAGAAGCTCCAACCAATCGATGATCCATATGTGTAGTTGCGCCATCTGGGCCCCAAGTAATTATTGCGTCAGGTTGTATTTTTTTAACAATCTTTTTAAGTTCAAAGATCAAGTCCTGAACGTGGGGTATGTGACCATCAAATCCTTCTCCGGCTTTAAGCTGATCATGATAATCTAAATGAATAAGATTGACTCCTAATACCTCAGCTGCGCAAAGCATTTCCTGTTTTCGAATTTCAGCCAAACCATCACCTGCTTCATAGTCAGTATATTCGTTTACTCCAAGTCGCCCGTCAGTAGCGATAACCAGTGTAACCTCAATTTCTTCTTCAACCAACTTGACCAATAATGGAGCAATAGTTTGTTCGTCATCAGGATGAGCAAAAATTGCTAGTAGTTTTTTTGGAATATCTTGAGAAAATAGATTAGAACCATTTAAGAAAATAAAAATAAGTCCCAAAGTGAATACGTTCAATTTCATTAGTTTCATTTTTACTATATTAATTAAAATTCAACAATCAATTTACTAAAATTATGCAAATTGCTTATTCATTTAAAAAAGCTAAGGTTTTCTTAGTTCTTATTCTTTTTAATATCCATTTTATATATTCAGGTCCAGTAAAACCAAAAGATCCTATTCTACGTCTTGCTGTAATTGGATTGGTTCACGATCATGTTAATTGGATTTTAAATCGGCAAAAAGAGGATGTAAAAATTGTAGGAATTGTCGAAACAAATAAAAAAGCAATCGCTCGATACCAAAAAAGGTACTCACTTTCTAATGATTTATTTTTCGACAGCTATGAAAGTATGTATAAAACTGTTAAACCAGATGCAGTCTCTGCTTTTAGTCCTACAAAGGAACATTTAGATGTGGTGCGCTATTTCGCTCCAAAAAGAATTCCAATTATGGTTGAAAAACCCATGGCTACGACTTATAAGGAAGCACAAGAAATGGCAGAGCTTTCAAAAAAATTTAATGTGCCTTTGCTAGTGAATTTTGAGACCTCTTGGTATGAGAGTACCTATGAAGCAAAAAAACTTTTAGAAACTGACAGCTTTGGATCATTAACTAAAATGGTATTTAATACTGGTCATCCTGGCCCTCAAGAAATCGGATGTACGCCTGAATTTCTAGATTGGTTAACAGATCCTATTCTTAATGGAGGTGGTGCTTTAACAGATTTTGGATGCTATGGTGCTAATATTGCAACATGGCTATTAAATGGAGAAACACCATTGCGAGTAAGTTGCGTTGCAAAACAAAGCAAACCTGATCGTTATCCTAAAGTCGATGATGATACTACAATTATTTTGGATTATGAGAAAAAAAAGGTGGTTATTCAAGCTTCTTGGAACTGGTCTCATAATCGAAAAGATATGCAAATTTATGGATCTAAAGGATATGTAAATTGTAAAAATGCAAAGGATATGATTCTAATGAAAAATGAACAGGTAGGAGAAAAAAAGCATATTCCACAACCTATTTCAGAAGCTAAAAAAGATCCGTTTCGCTTATTATATGAAGTGGTATACAAGGACGTTATTCTCGAACCTTATTCTTTATATAGCATCGAAAATAATCTTATAGTTTCTAAAATCCTCAGTCTTGCATCTGAATCATCTAAGACTCAAAAAACTCAAAATTGGTAATGATTAAGTAATTAATTGCTTTTTTATTTATTGTCTGTTTTCTTTGGCTTTTTCTACCTTTAGTCAGTGGGAAAAATAATTATTGTTATGGGTGTTAGTGGAAGCGGCAAAAGTACCTTAGGAATTGCTCTTGGTAAAACTTTATCAATCCCATTTTTAGAGGGAGATGATTTTCATCCTAAAGCAAATATTGATAAAATGAAAAGTAGAACTCCCCTAACCGATGAAGACCGAAAACCTTGGCTAGTAGCTCTTTCAAAAGAGTTATTAAAACACCAATCAAAGGGGGTGATTTTGGCTTGCTCTGCTTTGAAGGCTTCTTACAGAGAATTGCTTTCTAA
>Ga0233397_1000025_pt1 | contig 82110 bp, 82 predicted proteins | sample 35DmetaG_FD_189957 | JGI IMG/M metagenome (GOLD analysis project Ga0233397, IMG submission 189957) | Seawater microbial communities from Monterey Bay, California, United States - 35D | ecosystem: Environmental > Aquatic > Marine > Coastal | place: USA: California | collected 2016-10-20
TCTTGTTTATAAAGACATTACGGTTTCTGTTGGTGGTCCCACCTGGGCTCGAACCAGGGACCAACTGATTATGAGTCAGCTACTCTAACCAACTGAGCTATAGGACCCGTTTCACTGTTTATATTACTTGAAAGATAATTTTTCTTTTTATTATTAAGATCAATATGAAACTCACACTAAAAGGAAAAACACACTCTTTAAGATTACAATGACCGAAAGGCAAATATAAATAGTTTTATGGTAAACTGTAAACACTTACACCCTATTATTGACTATTATCTTTAAGAAGTAATTTGGTATCGGTTTCCAAAAATAAAGGTTGATTATTCCTAACATTCGTTCCCTCTATAACGAATTTCAGTTTGGATCTATTAATGCTCTATCAATACCAGATTTAAATTCATTTGCATATTCTGTTGATGCCCCAAATAATTGGGTATAGCAAATAACAATTTGATTTATCGTTGGATTAATCCAAAAAGAAGTTGATGCAGCGCCACCCCAATTGTACTCACCATTGTAAAGATTAACAGTTCCTGAAAGACCATGACCAAAATTTAATTTTTTACTAACTTTTTTTGGTAATTGATTTGTCATTAGTATTCCCGTAGCGCTTTCCGACAATACCCTTTTACCTTTATATGCCCCTTTGTTGAGAAGCATTCTACAGAAATTTTCATAGTCCTGCATTGTTGAAATCAATCCTGCTCCACCCAGTAAAAGTTTTGGTGGATTATCCGCTCCTACCTTAGTTTTTATATCAGAATCTTCCATTATTTTTAACTTTAAGTTTTCATCATAAGTATATAACTCTGATAACAAATTACTTTTTTCTTTTGGCACGTAAAACCTTGTGTCTTTCATCTTCAAGGGGTCAAAAATGACTTTTTTTAAGTAAGAATCTAATTTCATTCCCGACACGAGCTCAACTATATATCCTGCCACATCGATCCCAAGACCATAGCTATATTTTGTTCCGGGTTGGAATTTCAAAGGAATGGAAGCTATGTCTTTTGTCATTTCTTCCACTGTCCAATCTTGTCTCATATGCTGTCTTGCATTATAAATAGAGTCGACATAACTCCATTCCCATCCGTAGGGTATCCCTGATGTGTGAGTTAACAAATGCCTTATTGTCATTGGAGTTTTTTGTGGTTCTGTAGTGTGTTCGCCATTGAGCTTTTTATAGACTTGGGTTTTTGCAAAAACAGGGATATAATCGGAAACCTTGTCGTCCAAATTTAATTTCCCCTTATCATAAAGAGTCATTATAGCTACTGCCGTAATAGGCTTCGTCATTGAGAAAATACGAAATAATGAATTTTCTTCTACCGGCTTTTCCCTTTCAATATCAATTAGACCATATCTATCATCATAAACAACCTTGCCGTTCTTAATAACTCTGACAAAGGTTCCTGGTAGATTTCCCTCGTCTACATATTTATGTAATTTTTTAGTTGCAACTTTTAGGGAGTCTTTGGATAAACCAACCGATTCTGGGCTTGTAAGGTATGTTCGGCAAGAACTTACAAAAAGAAAAAACCAGAATCCGATTAAAAGAATGCTTTTTTTATATTTCATTTCTAAATGTACCAATAATATGAATCTGGTTTATATTAAATTCTTTTTAGCATTATTAATCTAAAATCTATAAGCTCTTTACCAGTCATTTTTAATCCCTTTAGTAAAAGAGTTCCTTTCCCTTTTTTTAAATCAATAACCCCCATTTTTAAGGGAATAAAATCTTTTACATAGGATTCAATTCTAGGGGCCCTGTCGTTTTCATCTCCATGCTCTTTTGGATCATAAAATTCAGTTATAATCTTGGAAATACTTGAATCTAAAAAACTCAATTCAATTTCTGATCCTACTGCATCCATTGCACAAGTGTAATAGATAACCACTTCAAACTTTCCATCCTCAGCAACTTCAGCATCCCATGTTATAGTATCTTCTATATTGACCCAATTAGTCATATAGCTACAATTTGGATAATAATTAGATCGTTTAATTAATCCGTTTGCTTTTGCATCTCGAGCTGGTATTTGAGTGTTTTTTAATTTAGGATGTCCTATCACAAAAGCTCTTTTGAATTTTGGTTTTATGTTGGTTAATAATTCATTCTCCCATTTCGTTTTGGCTTTTTTCATAAGCTCAAAAGTTTCATTATACCTTGAAGAAACATTTTGCAGTTGATTTGGATCTTCATTCATATTATATAAATTATTCTTATTGTCAAGTCTGAAGTTTTGACTTCTTAAACTCAATCTCCCTCTCCAATAGTTGTATATATACCTGTCAGGCCAATCTTTATCTTCCTGATAGATTAACTTTCTTAAATTAATTCCGTCTAAATTCTTATCTAGTTTGGCCTTTATTCCGGTTAGGTCGATTAAAGTTGGTAATAAATCAATTCCTGATGCTATCTTCTTTACGTTTTTACCTTCAGGCATATTTCCCTTCCAACTAATAATCATGGGTGATCTAGTTCCGCCTTCATCCGTTGATCCCTTTATCCCTTTCATTCCATCATTCCATCTGTGACCATTGGGTCCATTATCTGAAAGATAAATAATTATTGTGTTTTCATAAATTTTAAGTGCTTTTAAAGTTTTTATTATTCTTCCAACATTCCAATCAATATTTTCGCACATTGCTAGTGCAGCCCTTGAGTGATTTTCTCCTTTAATATTAGTCCCTGAGTATTTATCTTCAGGAAGATCTGATAATGTACCCTTTTGGGTTAAATCTTTATTCTTGAATTTATCCCAATATTTGTCTGGAACTTGCATTGGACTGTGAGGAGTATTAAAAGGCATGTAGAGCAAAAATGGGTTGTCTTTATTTTTTTTTATGAATTCTATTCCATGGGTTGTTAAATCATCAGTAATAAAACCATTGCCTCTGACTAATTCACCATTTTTTTCTAAAACAGGGTTGAAGTAATTCCCCCAGTGCCCTGAACAAAATCCATAAAATTCATCAAATCCCCTTGTATTAGGGTGATAAGGTGCTTGCATTCCATTATGCCATTTTCCGAATGCTGCTGTTCTATACCCTGAAGCTTTAAAAATATCTGCTATTGTTTGCTCGTCAGAATTTATTCTTTCTCCACCAAGTGAAACATCATATACACCTGTTCTAACATGATGTCTTCCGGTTAAAATTTCGGCCCTAGTTGGTGAGCAAACCGGACTAACATAAAAAAGATCAAATTTTACTCCACTTAAAGCAATTTTATCTATGTTAGGAGTTAGCAGGTCTTTATTTCCATTAAAACTTAGATCTCCCCAACCTTGATCGTCTGTTAGAAACAGAATTACGTTTGGCTGTAATTTTGAATTGATCTTTGACTTACAAGAAATGAGTAATGATGAAAGAAGTAATAATAAGAAAGTCTTTTTCACTTTTAGCTGAAGTTAAAATGATATTTTAAAATAGATTTCTTATGCAATTCATTTATAACTTTCTTAGATGGAGACCTAGAATTAAAAGAAATTGCGCTTAGCAAACAATTTAAGCTAAATTACATTGCACGGTTTCGAGGTTTTTTGTCAGGAATTCGGCCTTGATTTCCCATGCCATCTAGATCGTTTGAATCATGAATGTTCATGTGCTCCTTATTTTGAATTTTGTGCTGTCTTCTTATTATGCTTAGTAAAAAATAAACATAAACGACGAATATCACACAGCCGATAACAAACATTATTTGATTATTCATGCTTCAGGGTTTTTATCCTCGTTTCTTCTTTGACGGATTGCAATAGCAAATGCTAATATAGTTACTGGCCATAGGCCAACATAAATTCCCTCCATCTGATTTCCCGAAAACCAGAGATATATGGAGTAAAGAAAGCTTAAAAAAGCAAGTAGAACAGGATAATATTTTTCTAAAAAGTTCATTTTTTCTCTTAATATAATGCTTTTTTTAGAAATCCAGTTTTAACTGCTCATTTCTTATCTTTACTGAAAAATTTATTTTGAAAGAAAAAAAGTCAGATGCAATAGTATGGGATGAAAATCACGAAACTTATTTTGCAAAACTCTTACCCTATGCAACTAGCCCAAATGGGCCAATCATTGAAGTACCTAATGTTGATTCTTTCAAAAAAAAGGGGATTGACAAAGTTTCCAAACAATTTCAAGCTGAACTTACTGACCTTCAAAAAAAAATTAAATCCTTTGTTTCTGAAGCTGCAGACACCCAAAAAGTATATTCTGCAGATTTTAAATTTGAACCGGTTGTTGGTGAATTATATTTCCTTTACCAGGGAGAAAAAAATACCTTTCTCTCTCTTATAGAGCCTAATCAATGGAAAAAAAAGTATTTGGGATCTTTTCGTTTAAATGGTGAATATAAATGGGAGCGAATTTAAGCTCTATTTTCTCTTTATTTTTAAATTATGGAAAAACAAGAAACTCCTAGGCAAAAGAAAATTAATACAGTTCTACAGCAAGAAATAGCTTCCCTTTTACAAGATGCGATTCGAAAAGGTGGTGTCTCAAATCTAATGGTTTCCATTACCAAAGTCCACGTAACCGCTGACCTTTCTATAGCTAAAATATATCTCAGTGTTTTTCCAAATGATACAGCTTTGAATTATTTTGAAAATATTAAGAATAGTCGTTTTCAAATTCGCCACGACTTATCTCAAAGGATGAAAAACCAGCTACGAAGAATTCCTGAATTAAAATTTTATCTAGATGATTCCTTAGATTACATTGAGACTATAGAAAAAGATCTAAGCAACGGAGAGAACCCAATCAAAATTTCTTCTAATGACGGAAAACAGAGAAAAAATAAGCATTAAATAAATAATGACATACTCTTTAAAAATCGCTTTGCGCTACTTTTTTTCGAAAAGTAAACAAACCGTAATAAATCGAATCAATACTTTTGCTTTTTTTATGGTTGTTGTCTCTACCACTAGCCTTTTTATTGTACTAAGTGCGTTTTCTGGCCTTAAAGACTTTGGCCTTTCTTTTAGTAATAATTTTGATCCTGACTTTGAGATACTTCCTGAGCGTGGTTCATTTTTTAGTGTAAATGATGAAACCTTAAATCAAATTGAAAATCTCTCAGTAATTCATGCTGTTGCACCACTAATTGAAGAAAAAGTCTTTTTGTCCTTTAAAGAAAAAAGTCAAGTTGCTTTTCTTAAAGCTGTCTCTCCTAAATACACACAAGTAGTTCCCTTGGAAAATTTGATTGCTCTTGGAGACTGGCTTTCACATAAAGGGTCCGATGTTGTCGTTGGATTTGGAATTGCTGGAAACATGGGTTTGAGTGTATATGACTACAATTCGTATTTAAATGTCACAATACCAAAAAAAAATAGACAAACCTTACTTGATCAAAATCCTTTCACTTCCTCTCCTGCAATAGTTTCAGGGTTATATCAAATTAGTGAAGATTTAGATAAAAAGTATATATTCTCTTCTCTATCTTTCGGTCAAGGCCTTTTAGAGCTTGCACCCAACCAGTATTCTTCTATTGTTTTAAAAACAATGCCTGGAACTCAAAAGTCTTCATTTGAAAATAGTATCCGGTCTTTTTTTAATAGTCCTATCAGAATTGTTTCAAGAGAAGAACAAAATATGGCACTTTATCGTATGCTGAATATTGAACATTTGGCTATCTATTTTATTTTTACACTTGTGATGATTATCGCTTTATTTAATGTAGTTGGTGCGCTTATAATGATGATTTTAGATAAAAAGTCTCAACTAAATACCCTGTTAACTTTTGGAGCAGATCCAAGGGGAATTCATAAAATATTCTTTTCTCTTGGTCTTTTAATTTGTGGGTTTGGGGGGTTAATCGGTTTGTTTTTGGGGTCTATATTGGTTTTAATACAATTCTATTTTCCTTTTATATATGTCCCAGGAACTAGCTTAGCATATCCTATTATTTTTGATTTCAAGAATATTATAATTGTGTTTGGAACATTAATGATTCTTGGAAGTATGAGTACGGCTTGGGCAACTCGTGGGTTAAGTAAAAAAATAAGATTATGACACCTCTTGAGTTGCGAATTTTTCAAGAACTTCGTTTAGGACATTATAGACTTCGCTTGAGCAATTAGATGTAACCATTCTTGTTCGATAAGGCTTGAAATTATCATATCCCTTGAAGTAGTTTGTGTAATGTCTACGTGTTTCTAGCACGCCTAATACTTCTCCTTTCCAAGCAACAGACATTTCAAGATGTCTTCGTGCTACTTCAACTCTTTCTTCTAGGGAGGGTGAAGATGCATGAAATCCCGTCTCCATAAAATGTTTTACTTGGTTGAAAAACCAAGGATTCCCAATACTTGCTCTACCTATCATAGCGCCGTCTAAACCATATTGGTCTCTCATTTCCATAGCTCGTTCAGGTGTGTTAACATCTCCATTTCCGAATATAGGGATATGCATTCTAGAATTATTTTTAACCTTAGCAATGAGGCTCCAATCAGCATTCCCCTTATACATTTGGGCACGTGTTCTCCCATGGATAGATATTGCTGCACAACCTGCATCTTGAAGTCGTTCTGCTACCTCAACAATTTTAATAGAATCAAGATCCCACCCCAGTCTAGTTTTTACGGTAACTGGAATATTCGTGTGCTTTACCATGGCCTCAGTTAATTTTACCATCTTCGGTATGTCTTTGAGGATTCCGGCTCCGGCTCCTTTACAAACTACTTTTTTTACAGGACAACCAAAATTAATATCAATTATATCTGGATTCGTTTCTTCTACAATTTCTACAGAGCGAAGCATCGAATCAAGATTCGCACCAAAAATTTGAATACCTACTGGACGCTCCTTCTCATAAATATCAAGTTTTTGAACACTTTTAGCTGCGTCACGGATCAACCCCTCGCTTGATATAAATTCAGTGTAGACCACATCAGCCCCTCCTTCCTTACATAGAGCACGAAACGGTGGATCGCTAACGTCCTCCATTGGGGCTAAAAGTAATGGAAATGAATTTAATTTAATGTCACCGATTTTTACCAAGTTGCTAAAATTTTTTCAAAAGTAATGAAAAGAATGCGCTTTATAAATTTCTTTCGTTAACATGCTTTCTCTCATCCTTTATAATTCATTTCTCAAGTTTAAAAGTTTTATTAAAGGGCGGTGACACAAAATACAAACTTGTATATTTGCACTGCTATGAAGGATGGAGCTGTATGAAGAATATCAGAAACTTTTGTATTATTGCCCACATTGACCACGGTAAAAGCACCTTGGCAGACCGACTCCTCGATTTCACAGGATCAGTCACAGATCGTGAAAAACAAGACCAACTTTTAGACAACATGGATTTGGAGCGAGAACGAGGCATTACAATTAAGTCACATGCAATTCAAATGGAATATACGTTTGGAGGAATAGACTATATCCTTAACCTAATAGATACTCCTGGCCATGTAGATTTTTCTTATGAAGTTTCTCGTTCAATTGCCGCCTGTGAGGGTGCATTATTAATTGTTGATGCTGCTCAAAGCATTCAAGCTCAAACTATTTCAAACCTCTATTTAGCTCTTGAAAATGACTTAGAAATCATCCCCGTGCTTAATAAAATTGATTTACCCTCTGCCAATCCGGATGAAGTAACGGATGATATAATTAATTTACTTGGGTGTAAAGCTGAAGATGTAATTCCTGCCTCTGCTAAAACTGGTCAAGGAATTAAGAAGATCTTAACAGAAATCATTGAACGGATTCCGGCTCCAAAGGGAAGCCTTGATCAACCCTTACAGGCTTTAATTTTCGACTCCGTTTACAATCCTTTTCGGGGTATAGAAACTTACTTTAGAGTAATCAATGGGTCTATTAAAAAGGGACAAAAAATTCAGTTTATTGCGACTGAAAAAAATTACACTGCTGACGAGATAGGTACTTTAAAGCTAACACAAGAGCCAAAAAAAGAAATTTTTGCAGGTGACGTTGGCTATCTTATTACTGGGATAAAAGAAGCTAAAGAGGTTAAGGTTGGAGACACTATAACAAGTCCTGAAAATCCAACTCAAAATGCCATTGACGGTTTTGAAGAAGTAAAACCTATGGTCTTTGCTGGAATTTATCCTGTAGATACAGAAGACTATGAAGAATTAAGGGCTTCCATGGAAAAGCTTCAGTTAAATGATGCGTCTCTGGTTTTTTTTCCGGAAAGCTCCGCAGCTCTTGGCTTTGGATTTCGATGTGGTTTTCTTGGGATGTTACACCTAGAAATAATTCAGGAACGTTTGGAGCGGGAGTTCAATATGCCAGTTATCACAACAGTTCCTAATGTTTCCTATCAGGCTTTTACAAGAAAAAATCCAGATGAAGTTTTATGGGTCAACAATCCTTCAGACCTCCCAGATCCATCTGCTATCGATAGAGTTGAAGAGCCATACATTAAGGCTTCTATTATTACAAAATCTGAATTTGTAGGAAATGTTATGTCGCTAAGTATAGAAAAGCGTGGGGAAATAACAAATCAGAATTATCTTACACCGGAAAGGGTTGAGCTCACGTTTGACATGCCTTTAGCTGAAATAGTTTTTGACTTTTATGATCGTCTGAAAACAGTATCAAAAGGGTATGCGTCTTTTGATTATAGTCCAATTGGAATGCGTCCTTCAAAATTAGTTAAAGTTGATGTTCTTTTGAATTCTAATCAAGTTGATGCGCTTTCTGCTTTAATTCATGCAGATAATGCCTACAATATCGGGAAAAAAATGTGTGAAAAATTGAGAGAGCTCATTCCTCGCCAACAATTTGATATTCCAATTCAAGCAGCTATAGGAGCTAAAATCATTTCTAGAGAAACTATAAAGGCTTTAAGAAAAGATGTCACTGCCAAGTGCTATGGAGGAGATATCTCTCGTAAACGAAAATTACTAGAAAAGCAAAAAAAGGGTAAGAAGAAAATGCGTCAGGTAGGTAATGTGGAAATACCTCAGCAAGCATTTATGGCTGTTCTCAAACTAAATGACTAAGGATAATTAATCTTTAAATAAATAAGTCTATATGCTTCGCTTAATTTCAATTGCCTTTTTCCTTTTTATTTCTGTTAAAGCCCAAGGACAGGAAAAATTATTGCTTTGGCCAGAGGGTTTTGTTCCCAATCAAAAGGTTAGCCAAGAAAAGGAAAGAATAACTGAAACAGACATTGTTAGAATTGAAAATGTCCAAAATCCAAGTATTGAAATTTATTTACCCTCTAAAAGTATTCGAACAGGAAAAGCTGTTGTAATATTTCCTGGTGGGGGCTACCGTTTTTTAGCATATGATTGGGAGGGTACAGACTTTGCAAAGGCACTTAACGCGAGTGGAATTGCAGCTTTCGTTTTGAAGTATCGCCTTCCAACATCAGAATCGATAATTGATCCAAAATGGGCCCCTCTACAAGATGCACAAAGAGCGATACGTCTAGTTAGATTCCATGCAAAAAAATGGAGTGTTGATCCTAATAAAGTTGGTATAATGGGGTTTTCAGCTGGAGGACATTTGGCCTCAACACTGGGAACTCATTATGATAGAGAAACACTAGTTCACTCAAAAGACTCTATAGATCATTTTAATGCCCGTCCTGATTTTATGGCTCTTATTTATCCTGTTATTACTTTTGATAAAAAACATTACCATGGAGGATCAAAAAATAATTTAATTGGTCCAAATGCCTCAGCTGATTTAGTTGATGAATTTTCTAATGACCTTAATGTAAATCCAAATACTCCTCCAGCTTTTTTAGTTCATTCAGCTGATGATAAAGCAGTTCCAATAGCAAATAGCTTATTGTTTTATAATGCATTAATTAAAAATGGTGTTTCAGCAGAAATGCATTTATATCCCAAGGGTGGACATGGTTATGCATTGGCAAGAGGAAAGGGGTCTTTAGAAGACTGGCCGCAATTACTTTTCAATTGGATTCATGAGTTGAACTAAAGCTTGAAACCAAAAAAAATCTTATATTCAGTTTAAGAATAATCGGCTTTATACCATGGCATTTAAACCCTTTAAAACCTTACTTTTTGGTTTTGCCTTTTCACCCTCATTAAGGGCAAATATTTTTGAGGTTACTCGCCTGGCTTCTTTTTTTAATTCTAGTTTGATTTTTATTCATGTTGGTGAAAAAACAACAGAAAAAGAAATTTCTTTTAAAAAGCTTTTAGATGAGTGTCCTTTAAAGCCTGAAAGATTAGATATACATTGGATCCAGGGAGAGCCAGTCAAAATATTAGTTAAAGCATGTGTTGATTTTAGTGTTGACCTGCTTCTCTTAGGGGCTCTAAAGCGTGAGAAAGTAGTGGCTTTTTATCTTGGTTCAATTGCGCGTAAACTGACCCGAAAAGCTCCTTGCTCGGTTTTATTGATGCTAAATCCCTCCGTAGAAAGAAATCCCTGTAAACATATTGTTGTTAACGGTTTTGACAGCCCTCAAACAAAAGATACCGTCGAAGCGTCTTTTTATTTTGGTAATACTATAAAGGCTCAAAAAATTACTCTTGTTGAAGAAATTGATGAATCTCTTGTTAACGTCACTGTTGATGACGATAGAAGCTTAAGGAAAGCTACTTTAAAAAAAGAAAAAATTAACAGAGAAGAAAAAATACGAGTAGGTGATATCGTTAAAAAGATTCCTCCTCTGCAGAAGGGAAATCTCAAATGGGAAACGCAAAGTATTTTTGGAAGAAGAGGGTATTCAATTGGTCATTATGCTCGTATTGTTCGAGCTGATCTTTTGATAATGAATGCTCAAGAAGAATCTACTTTTTTGAATCGCTTTTTCCCAAAAGATTTGGAGCATATACTTGCAGAACTTCCAACCGACGTACTTATAATTCAATCTGAATCAAATGGGTAAAAAAAATATTGTGCTTTCTTTTGTAAAAGAATTACCTCAAAATATTTTTGCTGGTTTTGTCGTTTCTCTAATTGCATTACCATTAGGCCTTGGTCTTGCCATTGCCTCAGAGGCCCCTCCTTTATCTGGGATTATAGCCGCTATAGCAGGTGGACTAGTTGTTTCAATATTTGGTGGTTCTCATGTTACTATAGCGGGCCCTGGTAATGGTCTAGTCATTGTCTTGCTCGGTGCAATCACAATATTGGGGGAAGGTGACTTATATCAAGGATATCTTTATACTTTGGCTGCTATTATTTTTTCTGGAGTACTGCTTTTTATTTTTGGTGTTTTGAGGATGGGTGCGATGAGCGAATTTTTTCCAGCTACCGCACTTCAGGGAATGTTAGCAGCGATTGGAATTGGAATTTTAGCTAAACAGTTTCACTTAATGCTTGGAATTCGTTCAGTAAAAGGTGACACTATAGAACAGCTCGTTTCGATTCCAGAATCCTTTTTGACTTTCCTAAAAGTTCATCCTTTTGCTGGAGTTTTAGGGCTTTTAAGTTTAATTTTCTTGTTTTTGTATAGCCGTATTCGCAACCCCATGTTCCACTTGATTCCTGCACCTATGTGGGTGGTTGTTGCTTCTGTTGGGATTGGTTATTACTATAGTTTGGTGTTAAATCAAGCCCCTCCGATTAGTAAAAATTTAATGATTAGTATTCCTAGTAATTTATTGACAGATTTTCCAAGGCCTGAGTTTGATAAAAGTTTTGATTTGAAATTTATTGGAGTTGTTTTTTCCATAACCCTTATTGCTGTTATTGAGTCTCTTTTGAGCATAAAGGCTGTTGATAAATTAGACCCTAAAAAAAGGCGGTCTAACGTAAATAAAGATCTTCGTGCACTAGGCCTTGCAAGTATTGTAAGTGGTTTTCTTGGGGGGCTAAATGTTGTTACGGTCATTGCAAGAAGCTCTGTGAATACAAATAATGGTGCAACAAACCGTTCTGCAAACTTTTTTCACTCTGCCTTTCTTGTATTATTTGTTTTGCTTTTGGGAAAACAAATTCAAATGATTCCTTTGACTTCTTTGGCTGCTATTTTAGTTTATACAGGATATAAGCTAGCTTCACCTGATAATTTCTTGCGTATTTATAAAATTGGGCCCGAACAAGCGTTTATTTTTACCATTACACTTGTAAGTACTCTTCTTACAAATCTAATTTTTGGGATTATAGTTGGGATCGTATTTACTTTCTTAACACATCTATTTTTAAGTAAAAACCTTTTGATTTTCACTTTAAATATTTTTAAACCGAACGTATTAATGTATCAGGAAGATCAAACAGGAAATTATTATGTAAGCGTTAAGAACTTTTGCAGTTTTTTGAATTTCTATCGTCTAAAAAAGAAGTTAGATCAAATTCCTGAAAACGAACATGCTATTGTTGACTTTTCACTTTGTGATTTTGTCGATCATACTGTAATGGAGGGATTAAATGATTATCATCGCTCTTTTGAAAGAAAACAAGGGATCTTTGAAAAAATAGGTCTGGATATACACGCCTCAGAAACTGATCATCCTTTTTCAGTTCGAAAAAGTCTTCCGCTAAATGCCTTAATTGGACTTCGTAACTCTTTAACCAACCGCCAGAATGACTTAAAAGATCTTGGTCAACAATTAAATTGGGAATATGTTTCTAAAATCGATAACAACCCAAAAGGGCTTAGCCAGTTTTTATTTTTTGAATCTAAGGTTATTAATTATGGCTTAAATAAATTGCTTAATAAGAAAAATAGTTTTAGTGTTTTTGACCTTTCATTTTCCGAAGGTGCTTTTATAACAAAAGAAGACTTAAAAGCTACATTTCTACTTTTTAAAAGTCCGATAAAGCTTCCTGTTTTTGTTTTGGACAAAGAAGACATTCGTACAACTCTTTATCATTGGGCTGGTTTTAGCGATATAAATTTTAAAAAGCACCCTGACTTTTCAAAACGATTTTATTTAAGTGGTAATGATAATTCTGCTATCCGTAATTTATTTACTCCTGAATTGATTTATTTTTTTGAAAGCCACCCTGTTTTCCATATAGAATCAAACGGTTCTGATCTGTTGATTAAAGGAAAGGATCGCTTGTCTAGTATCCAAGAGATCAAATTAATGCTCAGTTTTGCGGAAGAGCTTTCTGCGTTTTTAATAAAATAGGTCTCCGGCCTCTTAGTAATTTAAAATTATCTTTTTTGTAAATTGTGTCTTTAAAGATTCTTTTACAATGAAATATCTAACCCTCCTTTTTTTTAGTTTTTGTTTTTATACCCTCTGGGCACAAGATGCCCCTCAGGTTTTAGAGATTTTAGACCCAAGGATGGAAATTCTTATTTCTAAGAATGCTAAAATTGAAATTCTAGCTGAAGGGTTCGGATGGGCAGAGGGTCCTGTTTGGATTCCTGAATTAAATGGAATCCTTTTTTCAGATGTCCCCAATAATAAAGCATACTTGTGGACTGAAAAAAAGGGGTTAAGTCTTTTTCTCTATCCAAGCGGAATGACCAATCACGCGCCCAATAACAAATCTGCTGGATCAAATGGTTTAGGGTTGGATTCTGATGGAAATTTAATTTTATGTCAACACGGAGATCGATCTATTTCCCGTTTAAATAGTTGGTTTTTTGAAGAACCTAAATATGACGTCTTGGTTGACCACTTTAATGGAAAGTGGCTAAATAGTCCTAATGATCTTGTTTTTGATAAACAAGGCTCCATTTATTTTACTGATCCTCCTTATGGTTTAAGAAATGGGGACGAGGACGATCTAAAAGAGCTTAATTTCAATGGTGTTTATAAATGGAGCGCTAGAGAAGAGGTTAAGCTTGTTGAAAAAAACATGTCTATTCCAAATGGTATTGCTCTTTCTCTAGATGAAAAAACAGCGTATGTTGCAAATTCAGACCCTGCTAATGATATTATTATGGCTTTTGATGTCCTTGAGGATGGTTTTTCAAATGGGCGTATTTTCTTTGATGGTAACATATTAAGCCAAACTCGCGAGGGCCTTTTTGATGGTCTTAAGATGCATTCTTCAGGTATCATTTTCGCTACTGGTCCTGGTGGTGTACTTTTGTTAGATTCTATGGGTGTGCATTTGGGGACAATTATGCCAGGCAAAAAAACGGCAAATTGTAGTTTTGATAAAGATGAACAGTATCTTTATCTTACTTCTACCGACGTTTTAGCTAGAATAAAATTAAACTAAATGAGGCTTTATTCTATAGAGGCTGGAAATTTTAAACTAGACGGTGGTGCTATGTTTGGTGTTGTGCCCAAAGTCCTTTGGGAGCGAACTAATCCTGCTGACAAGAATAATCAGATAGAAATGGCTACACGCTGTCTCTTGGTTGAAGATCATGATCACTTAATTCTAATCGATACAGGCATGGGAAATAAGCAAAGCGAAAAGTTTTTTGGTCATTACAATTTATGGGGTACACACTCGCTCGATAAATCCCTTTCAGATAATGGCTTTCATAGGGACGAAATTACAGATGTTTTTTTAACACATCTTCACTTTGATCATTGTGGCGGCGCCATTAATAGATCTATTGAGGGTTTGCTTGAGCCTGCTTTTAAAAATGCTATTTATTGGGTTCATAAAAATCATTGGCGTTGGGCGGTAAATCCAAACGTAAGAGAAAAAGCCTCTTTTTTGTCTGAGAATATTATGCCCATTAAACAAAGTGGACGGTTAAAATTTATCGAAGGAAATGGTCCTCTGCTTAATGATTTGCCTTTTCCTTTTTCTGTCTATCTTGTTGACGGACATACTGAAAAACAGATGTTGCCTATAATTAATTATAGAGGAAATAGAATTATTTATGCAGCTGATTTAATTCCTACTGTTGGTCACCTCCCTACTAATTATATTATGGGTTATGACACTCGTCCTTTGAAAACGTTATCTGAAAAAACTACTTTTCTTAAAGACGCCGTTCAAAAAAACACTTTGCTTTTCATGGAGCACGATCCTTTCCACGAGCTTGTCTCTTTAAAAGAAACAGAAAAAGGGATTCGAATGAATGAACATTTTCATTTGGATGCTTACTTTAGCTAAAAACTTAGTAGCAAAAAAAACTTTTTATGAAGCTTTTTTATCTTTCCTTGACTCTTTTCTTCTGTTCTTATTTGGTTCAGTCTCAATATTGGCAACAATCCGTTGATTATGAAATGTCCGTTGCTTTAGATCATGAAACAGCAAATTATTCTGGGACCCAAAAACTAGTTTACACTAACAATTCTCCTGAAACGCTACATAAAGTTTTTTACCATCTTTATTTCAACGCTTTTCAGCCAGGAAGCGAGATGGCTGTTCAGTTAAAAAATTCTCCTGATCGTAATACACGGTTTAAAGTTGATCTTGACAGCCTAACTAAAGAACAGCAAGGTTTTTTAAGAGTCTCAAACTTGACTCAGGATGGTGTTGTTTTAAATCCAGTAAATTCGGAAACTATCCTTGAAGTCGCTCTTAGTAAACCCATTCCGCCAGGAGGGTCTTCAACTTTTAAGCTTAACTTCGTCGGTCATGTTCCTGATGTTATCCGCAGAGCTGGGAAAAACTCAAAGGAAGGTGTTGCCTTTTCTATGGCACAATGGTATCCTAAAATGTCAGAATATGACTCAGAGGGGTGGAATGCTGATCCTTATATCGGAAGAGAATTTCATGGTGTTTGGGGTAATTTTGATGTAAAAATCATTCTCGATAAAGATTTCATGGTTGCAGCAAGCGGTTATCTTCAAAACGCAGATGAAATAGGAAAAGGTTATTCTAATAAAAAGCGGTCAAAAACAAAAAAGGGGAAAATTACTTGGCATTTTGTTGCTCCCCAGGTTCATGATTTTACTTGGGCCGCTGATCCAGACTATATACATGATATACATCCTGGTCCAAATGGTGTTGACCTCCATTTTTTCTATAAAAACAATCCTGACATTATAGAAAATTGGAAAAAACTTCAGCCTCACACGGCTCAAATGATGAAATATTATAACGAAAAAATAGGCCTCTACCCATACAATCAGTATTCTGTGGTTCAGGGTGGAGATGGTGGTATGGAATATGCTATGCTCACATTAATAACCGGCGGTCGGAATTACGAAGGTCTTTTTGGAGTTACTGCTCACGAATTAGCACACTCCTGGTTTCAGCACGTATTAGCAACCAATGAAACAAAACACGAATGGATGGACGAAGGGTTTACTTCTTTTATTTCTGCTCTTGCTGAGAATGAGATTTTAGAAAAGGGCCTTGATTTTCCATTAGAAGGATCATACAGAGGGTATTTCTCCCTGGCTTCGCTTGGAGGGGAAATGCCTCAAAGCACTAACGCAAATCGCTATTACCACAACTACGCATATGAGCGCACAGCATATAGCAAAGGAGCCGTCTTCCTTGGTCAGCTTGGGTATTTAATTGGATACGATAATTTATTTAGTACGCTCAAAGCTTACTATGAAGAATGGAAATTTAAACATCCTCTACCAAACGACTTTAGAAGAATTGCTGAGCGGGTTTCTGGAATGCAGCTGCAATGGTATTTAACAGACTGGACACAAACTACAAATAAGATAGATTATGCAATAACAAATGTTGAAGATAAAGGGAATAATTGCAAGGTTTATCTGAAACGAAATGAACTAATGCCTATGCCTCTGGAAATATTAGTTGTTTTAAAAAATGGTGAATCTGAAATACATTATATCCCAATATCTTTAATGCGAACTGAAAAAGGAAACCCGTATCCAATAAAGTGGTTAGTTCATCCAGATTGGGCTTGGGCTCACATAGAATACTCGTTTTTAGTAGATCATCCTAAAAGTGAAATACAGACAATTATCATTGATCCAAGTGGATTAATGGCTGACATAGACAAAAGCAATAACTTTTATGCGCCTGAAAAAAAATGAAATAAAACTAAAGCAATTAAAAGGGAGGACTAAAATTCTAGATTTATTTGAAAATGGAAAAGTGTATCGTTCAAAAAAGATTTTAATTCGTTTAAAAAAGGAAGAGAAATTGCCTTTTTTAGCTGTTGCTGTTGCTGTTTCTAAAAAAAACTTTACCCGTGCTGTAGATAGAAATTATATTAAGAGACAAATGCGTGTTGCTTTGAAAAAAATTGAGGGGGATATTTGTTTTTCGGGTGCTTGTTTTGTTTTATATATTGGAATTGATCTTCCTAAATCAAATACACTTCCCAGTCTGATGAAAGAGTTGTTCAAAAAAGTGGTGGACTAATTATCTTTTTAATCATTGCTATGTGTGGAATTCCATCCTCTAAATAACCCTCTCCATATTTTTTAAACCCGTGTCTATTATAAAATTTTTCTAGATGAGACTGAGCGGATATTTTTATTGAATCGTTTCGCTTTTCTTTTTCTATAGAGTGTAAACAAAAAGAAAGAAGCTCATGCCCGAGGCCTTTTCCCCTGTCTTTTTTTTTTACTAAAAGCCTACCTATTGATATATAGTCTGAATAAGAGACTCCTGTATGTAATATTCTTGCATATGCAACAATTTCTTTTTTATTTTTTCCATAAACATGTAAGGCTTCAATATCTTTACCATCTATATCTTGATAAATACATTCCTGTTCAACAACAAAAACCTCAGCACGTAATGCAAAAATGTCATGTAGTTCTGAGGAGCCTAATTCTTCTGTTTTTTTTAAATAAAATGAAACCATTAATTACATGGGATTTTATCAATTCTCGCTTGGTGTCTACCGCCTTCAAATTTGGTTTCTATAAAAATTTTTACCATCGAAAGAGCCTCTGGAATAGTAATAAAGCGCGCAGGGATACTTAAAATATTAGCATTGTTGTGAAGCCTGGCTAAATTAACAGTTTCTTTGTTCCAACAAAGCGCAGCTCTCACCTTTTCGTGCTTGTTGGCGGTCATTGCTGCTCCATTACCACTTCCACAAATAATTACTCCCAAAGATGATTTTCCGTTTGAAACATCTTTAGCAACAGGGTGTATTAGATCGGGATAATCAACACTTTCAATGTCGTTAGTGCCATGATTAATTACGCTATAACCAACGCCTATAAGAAAATCTACTATCTCTTTTTTATATTCTGGTCCTGCGTGATCATTTCCTATACTTATTTGCATTTTCTTTTTATTATTAAAGTTAATGAATGTTATTTTTATGTTAATAGAGTGTTTATTTGTTTATTAATAATTTGTTGACAACAAAAAGAATAAAAGAAACTTTTTTATTTATTCTTTATACCTGCGTATTATTTTGTTTTTTACATAAATAATTTGTTCTTTTTTATTCAATTTAATCACCAAATAATTTCTTTTTTTTAAACATTAAAAAGACTTATTCTTTATTTTTTTATCAGCATTTTTAGTTTTGAGACGCTTGTTTACAACTCAATAATTAATTGATTATCACAGGTTAATCATAATTAAAGGATGGTATAAATGGTTAACAATTTTTTTTTTTAGAAAAAGGATCAGTTCTGAAATAAAACATATAACTATTATTAACACACTATATACATCATCATTTATAAAATATGAAATAAAAAAAGGTTTTTAATAATGTTAGTAATGTTAGTAATGTTATTATTAATGAAAACCTATTATCTTACCTTTACTAAGAATTAACAGTGCATGTCCAAAAACAAAAAAGATATAAAAAGGCTTGAAAGCAGAATATTAAGTTTTTTTAAATCTAACTCATCAAAAGTCTACAATTATAAGCAAATAGCCTCTTTTCTAGAAATTAAAGATACTAAGGGAAGGAATAATATAATATTTGTTTTGAGTCAGTTAGAAAAGAATAAAATAATTTCAACAAAATTTAGGGGTAAATATCAATTTAATCTATCGAAAAAAAAGATAAGAGAAGTTGATATTTTGATACTACCATCCGGAAAAGGTATCGTTAAATTTGACATTGATGAGTTTATCGTCCCAAATAAAAAATTAAATAAAGCATTGGACGGTGACAGAGTATCAATTAGTCTTCATAAGAAAAAACATGCTGTAGAAGCACATGTAGAAAATATAATAAAAAGAAATAAAAAGGAGTACGTTGGCATCTTAGAGAGACAGAATGATTTTGGTTTTGTTCTATGTAAAAAGGGAAAAATGTATACAGATCTCTTTATTCCTAAAAGTGAGCTCAAGAATTATAATGACGGAGAAAAAGTAGTAGCCTTATTTAAAGAATGGCATAATGGACGAGATACACCAAACGGAACAATTATAAAAAGCTTAGGTAATCCAGGGGAAACTCAAACAGAAATTCATTCTATATTACACGAGTACGGACTGCCATATAGTTTCACAAAACCAGTAATAAAAGAAGCAAAAAGTTTAAGCAAAGAAATTGAATTTGAAGAAATAAAAAAGAGAAGAGATTTTAGAGAAACACTGACTTTTACAATAGATCCAATTACAGCCAAGGATTTTGATGATGCTATATCATTCAGAAAAATTGATAACAATTTAAATGAAGTAGGAATTCATATTGCAGATGTATCTCACTACGTTGAACCAAACAGTTTACTTGATAAAGAAGCATATGAACGAGCAACCTCTGTCTATCTTGTGGACCGAGTAGTTCCTATGTTGCCAGAAGTTTTATCTAATGGGCTTTGTTCTTTAAGACCAAAAGAAGAAAAATACACATTTTCAGCAGTTTTCACTTTAGATAATAACGGTAGAGTAAATAAAGAGTGGTATGGTAAAACCGTAATATCCTCAGACCACCGTTTTTCATATGAAGAGGTTCAGTTCATGATTGAAAACAAAACCAATAAAGTAGACTCCAAGACTTCACTATCTGGAAAAGAATACAAGGTAACGAGTGAGGTTTATGAAGCAATTATGACTTTAAATAGCCAAGCAAAAAAATTGAGGAAAGAAAGAATGGATAGCGGAGCTATTTCATTCGACAGGGTTGAAGTGGGCTTTAATCTAGATGATAAAAATAAACCTGAAAAAGTTTTCTTTAAATCATCTAAAGATTCTAATAAATTAATTGAGGAATTTATGTTGTTGGCAAATAAAAAAGTTGCGGCATTCATAGGCAAACAGAAACCGGTATATCCATTTGTTTACAGGATTCACGATGACCCAGACGAAGAAAAGCTTTATAATCTTAAACAGACGATATCCGCTTTTGGATATAGCTTTAATCCAAAAGGTAAAAATGTTAGTAAGGAAATAAACAAACTATTAAAGGATTGTAATGGATCACGCGAGCAAAACATGATTGATACTCTAACCTTAAGGACTATGTCAAAAGCAGAATACACAACTAATAATATTGGACATTATGGGTTAGCTTTCTCACACTATACTCATTTTACCTCTCCAATAAGAAGATATCCAGACGTGTTAGTTCATAGATTATTACATTCTTTTATAGAAAAGAAACAGGGTCAGCAGCAGCAAACCCTAGAAGAAGCGTGTAAGCACTCGTCCCAAAGAGAACAGCTTGCAACAAAAGCAGAACGCGATTCTATAAAGTATATGCAAATTATTTTCATGGAAGATAAAGTAGGGCTTGAGTTTAATGGCATAATTTCTGGTGTTACTGATCGTGGAATGTACGTTGAAATAATTGAAAATAAATGTGAGGGTATGATACGATTAGTAGATTTAAAAGAAGACTATTTTAATTTTGATATGCAAAATCATGCAATAGTTGGCGAGCGAACTAAAAAGTCGTATCGTTTGGGGGATCCCATCCGCATCAAAGTAAGTAAAGTCAATGTAATAAGAAGGTTTCTAGACTTTGTTCCTGTAGAATAAATAGCTTGTTTGATATATGAAAAAATCAATCTTCCTGTTTTCTTTTCTTTTTTTCATCACAAATCTTTGGTCACAAGAAACAGAAAAAAAACTGACAATGAATCCTTTCATTGGGCTTAAGGTTTATTCAAACATAGAGGTTAACCTTATCTCTTCTGATGTAAATAAAGCAATTATTTGTGGTGAAAATTCTGATTTCGTAGTTCTTTCTTCTAAGAATAAGATATTAAAAATTCGTGTTTCCGGGGGAAGAATTCTTACAACTGGGCCAACTAAAATTGACCTATATCATAGTGAGCCCATTGAGTTTTTAGGCGCCTATCAAGGAAGTGCTATTAGCTCTTCTTTTCCAATTAGACAGACAAGTCTTAAATTAGAATCAAAAATCAACGCCATTATAAAACTTGAAGTCTATTGTGATCGTTTAGACACTAAAGCAACCTATGGAGGAAAAGTCTTTTTGAAGGGAAAAACAATAAATCATAAACTTTTGTTTGCTTCTAGCGGGATATGTGAGTCTGATAAATTAATATCAGAGCAATCTAAAATCAAGAGCATCGGGGGTGCATATGCTTATCTTTTTGTAAACTCGCTAGTAGATACAAAACTTTATGGAGGAACACTTAGGATTCAAGGAAACACAAAAAAAAGGATTATTCAAAAAGCATTAGGGGCAAAAGTTATATTTGAAGAATAATAGAGGCATCGAGCGGATTCGAACCGCTGTAAAAGCTTTTGCAGAGCTCTGCCTAGCCACTCGGCCACGATGCCATTGGTCAAAAGTAGTAATTTAATTCAAATCTAAACTAGTTCTTTTTAGTTCTCTTTTAACAGCAACTTCTTCAACATTACCACCTATGGGGGGATTTTTTTTTGCAACTTTTACAGAAACTTTAACAACGGCTGGATGTTCTTTTATAACTCTATTTATGATACGATCAGCAACAGTCTCTAAAAGTTTTGACCTTTGGGCCATTTCCTGTTTTACAATTGAGTGTAAACTTACATAATCAACAGTATCTGCAAGGATGTCACTTTTTGAAGAAGTACTTAAATCAGTTTTCACTTTTAAGTTTACAACATAGTCACCGCCAATTTTTTCTTCTTCATCCATACAACCATGATAAGAATATAAACGAATATTTTTCAAATAGATCTTTCCCATAATTCGAACAAAGATAAAGACTGTTTTCTTCTTTTCTTTCAAAGAAAGCATTCATTATCTTTGCTTGATATAAATTAAACTTATGGATCGTGCTTTGCACTTTATTGAACACATTGTTGAAGAAGATTTAGGCCAGGGTTATGAACTTAGCCAATTACGCTTTCGTTTTCCTCCTGAGCCAAACGGTTATCTTCATATCGGCCACGTAAAAGCCATCTGCCTCAATTTTAATTTGGGAGAGCGATACAAGGCCCCCGTAAATTTAAGATTCGATGACACTAATCCAGCTAAGGAGGAACAGCAATTTGTTGACTCTATAAAAGAAAATATTAAGTGGCTAGGATATAAATGGAATCGTGAATGTTACGCATCTGACTATTTTGACCAATTGTATTCTTGGGCACAACATTTAATTTTAGAAGGGAAGGCTTATGTTGATTCACAAAGTTCGGAAGAAATTGCTAAACAAAAAGGCACACCCACAAAACCAGGAATAAATAGCCCACATCGCGACAGATCTATCGATGAAAATATGTTGCTCTTTTCTCAAATGAAAGAAAAAAAATTTAAGGCAGGAGAATATGTTTTACGAGCTAAAATTGATATGGCCTCAGCCAATATGTTAATGCGTGACCCAGTTATGTATCGTATACTTTACAAAACTCATCATCGGACTGGAGACGATTGGTGTATTTATCCAATGTATGATTGGACTCATGGCCAGTCAGATTATATCGAAGAAGTATCTCACTCACTATGTACACTTGAATTCAAGCCACATAGAGACCTATACAACTGGTTTTTGAACACCTTAAAGCTTAATAATTTAAGACCTAAGCAGCGTGAATTTGCACGCATGAATTTATCCTATACTGTAACCAGTAAAAGAAAACTTCTAGAGCTTATCGAAAATAATATAGTAAACGATTGGGATGACCCGAGACTTCCAACTATTTCTGGCCTAAGAAGAAGAGGATACACACCAAGGGCACTTCGTAATTTTGTTGATACCGCAGGAGTCGCAAAACGAGAAAATATAATAGACATGTCACTTTTAGAACACTCTATTAGAGAGGATTTAAATTTCTCAGCTCCACGAGTTATGGGAGTTATGGATCCCGTAAAACTTACCATAATTAATTATCCTCAGGACAAGACAGAACAACTTGAAGGAGAAATTAACCCTGAACAACCCGAACTTGGAAAAAGAAGTTTCCCTTTTTCAAAACACCTTTTCATTGAAAGAGATGACTTTAAGGAGACAGCAAATCGTAAGTTTTTTCGTTTGACTCTTGAAAAAGAAGTACGTTTAAAGAATGCATATATCGTTAAAGGAGAATCAGTAATTAAGGACGCTAAGGGAAATATTGTTGAGATTCTTTGTACCTATGATCCTGAAAGTAAAAGCGGAAGCGGCACCGAGGCAAGCAAACGAAAAGTTAAAGGAACGTTACACTGGGTTACTCAGGAAGAGGCTTTGTCAGCAGAGGTGCGCATATATGATCGCCTTTTTAATATTTCAGCACCTGATGAAAATAAAGAGGTGGATTTTAAAACTTATCTTAATCCAGATTCTCTTAAAATAATTAAAGCCTTTGTTGAGCCAAGTCTATTATCTGCAAGCCCAGGCGATCACTTTCAATTTCAGCGCTTAGGATATTTTGTTTTGGACAAAACTAGCACAAAATCTCATCTAGTCTTTAACAAGACGGTTGGTTTGAGAGACACTTGGTCAAAGTAATTCGCTTACTTAGTTTTTTCGCGACCCTTGTCCAGTTTTTTGATTGATTGATTTTTCATTGCTTCACCAATCTGGTTACTTGCGGTAAAAGACGCAACCATATCATTCAACATTTCGCTTCCTGCTTGAGGAGAGTTTGGTAAAAGAATTAAATTGGTATTTGTTTCTCCACCAATGGCCTGAAGTGTATCGTAATGCTGGGTTACAACAATAAGAGCAGAAGCTTCTTGAGAATTAATACCAACCTTGTTCAGAACATCGACAGATTCTTCAAGCCCACGCGCAATTTCCCTTCGCTGATCAGCGATACCCTGACCTTGTAGACGCTTACTTTCTGCCTCTGCTTTTGCTTTTTCTACAATTAAAATTCGTTCAGCATCTCCATCATATTGAGCAGCTACTTTATTTCGCTCAGCGGCATTGATTCGATTCATGGCTACTTTTACCTCTTGATCCGGATCGATATCTGTAACTAACGCCTTAATTATGTCATAACCATAGTTTGTCATGGCTACATTTAATTCGCCCTTAACGGCGTTTGCAATTTCATCTTTTTTTTCAAATACATCATCCAGTTTCATTTTGGGCACCACCGCACGAACAACATCAAAGACATAAGAAGTAATTTGATCCTGAGGGAAGTCTAACTTATAAAATGCGTCATAAACATTTTCTTGTACAACCTTGTATTGAACCGAAACTTTTAATTTTACAAAGACATCATCTTTAGTTTTTGTTTCAACGATGACATCTAACTGAAGTATTCGAAGGCTTATCCTTCCAGCGATACGATCAATAACAGGAATCTTAAAGTGTAATCCTGATTGTCGAATCGAAACAAACCGCCCAAACCGCTCTACAATTGCAGCTGTTTGTTGTTTAACAATAAAAAGCCCAGACAATAAAATCAGGGCAATAATACCAATAATAATATATGTTTCCATACTCGTCTTTTTACTTAATATGCTTTATGAAATTCGAAACTCTTTTTAAAGTTACTGCTTTTCCTAAGATAGAACAAACACTAAATATGTCCGGTCCAGTAAGGTTGCCAATAAGACTCAATCGTAATGATTGCATCACTACACCAAATGAAATATCCTCCTTTTTCGCCCATTGAAACAAAGGTTCTTTTATTTTGAATCCATCTTCGCTTTCATTAACAAGAGAAAGGATTTTGTAAAGTACTGTTTGTGGGTTTTTTTCCTTTAGTTTTGCAACTGCTTTCTCATCAAACTTTTCAGGCTCTTTTAAAAAAGAAACTTCTTTTTTGAAGTCTGTAAGCGTATAAAGGCGTTCTTTTAACAAACCAATAATATTCTCATGTTTTTCAGAAGGATAATTTAGAAGTTCATCACGAATCAATGTGTTTTTAGCAAGAATACTGTTTTTGGTTTTTGCAATATATTGATGATTTACCCATCTAGCTTTTTCATAATCAAATCGAGCTCCAGCTTTTTGTATTCCATCAACGTTGAAGACTTTTTCTAAATCTTTTAAATTAAATAACTCATTTTCACTTCCATCATTCCAACCCAATAATGCTAGATAATTTACCAGAGCTTCTGGCAAAAAACCTATTTCTTTAAACCCATTTATTTCTTTGTTCCACCTCAATGGAAAAACAGGAAACCCTTCTTTTTCCCCGTCTCTTTTGGATAATTTACCTTTTCCGCTAGGCTTTAATATTAATGGTAAATGCATAAATTTTGGAACACTCCAACTAAAAGCATCGTATATAAGTTTATGCATTGGGAGCGATGGCAACCATTCTTCTCCTCGGATCACAGTACTGATTTTCATTAATTTATCGTCAACTACATTAGCAAAATGATAAGTAGGCATTCCATCACTTTTCATGAGAATTTTGTCATCTAATAAATCTGTTTCTACCGTAATATTTCCACGAATCTCATCATAAACACTTACTTTACTATTAGGGACTACTTTTAATCGTACCACATAGTTTCCTTTTAATGCTTCATTTTTTTCAGATTCATTAAGCGTCAAACTATTCTTAAAGTTCATACGGTTTCCGCTTCCATACTTAAAAGTCTCTCCAGTTTTCTCGGCATCCAAACGCGCCTTGCTTAATTCTTCAGGAAGATCAAAAGCATAGTAAGCGGATCCTTCCTGAATAAGTCTGTCTATATGTTCTTTATAAATAGATTTTCTTAGACTTTGTTTATATGGCCCAAAATTTCCTCCGTTTTTCGGACCCTCATCAGGAATCATTCCACACCACTCAAGCGCTTCCTGGATGTAATCTCCACTTCCTTCAACATATCGGTTTTGGTCCGTGTCTTCAACTCTTAATATAAAAACACCTTTATTTTTTTTAGCTTCTAGATAGTTAAAAAGAGCAGTTCTTAATCCTCCTATGTGAAGAGGCCCAGTAGGACTTGGAGCAAATCTAACACGTGTCATTTTTTTTATGCTAAGATAAGCGCTTCTAGTTTATTGACACCCCCGTGATAAGCAAATCCTGTATATTTGTAAAAAAATAAAATAATTCAGTTTACAAACATACCACAGTTTTTAAATTCAGAGACACTAGAAAAAGTCCTAATCGATTTTGTCTCTAAGTATGGCTTTTCTGTTGGAAAGCTTTCTTTTAATTTTGTTTCTAAAGAGAGATTATTGAAAATAAATAAACAGTTTTTGAATCACGACACACACACCGATATTATCAGCTTTGATTATTCGAAGAAGAGCGTCCTTGAAGCAGAATTCTTTATTTCTATGTGGGCTGTAAGATTATCCGCCAAAGAAGAATCACAAAGCATTGTAAACGAAACACTTAGAGTTATTTCACACGGTGTTTTACATTGTATTGGATTAAAAGACAAGAACGATACCGAGAAGTCAAAAATGAGAATAAAAGAGAAAGAATTTATAGATTTGTTCCACGTGAAACATAAATCAAATGTTTGATACAACCTATGATGTTATAGTTGTCGGTGCTGGCCATGCAGGTTGTGAAGCAGCAGCAGCAGCAGCAAACCTCGGATCAAAAACTTTGTTAGTTACAATGAACCTTCAAACCGTAGCTCAAATGTCATGCAATCCGGCAATGGGCGGAATTGCTAAAGGACAAATCGTTAGAGAAATTGATGCTTTAGGCGGTTACAGCGGTATCGTCTCAGATCATTCAGCAATACAGTATAAGATGTTAAATCAATCAAAAGGGCCCGCCATGTGGAGCCCAAGGGTCCAGTCGGATAGAAGTCTATTTTCTTTAGAATGGAGAACTTTGTTGGAGCAAACCCCTTTGCTAGATTTTTATCAAGAAATGGTTGTTGACCTTGTCATTGATCATGATGTTGCTGTTGGTATCATAACATCTCTAGGAATTAAAATCTATGGGAAATCAATTATTTTAACTAATGGAACTTTTCTAAATGGTTTAATTCATATTGGAGAAAAAAATTATGGAGGAGGTAGAGCGGGCGAAAAGGCTTCAACTGGTCTCACAGAAAAATTAGAAACACTTGGTTTTGATTCTGGCAGAATGAAAACTGGCACACCTCCACGAGTAGATGGGCGCTCACTAGACTATGATAAAATGACGGAACAGCCTGGCGATACAAAACCATCAAAATTCTCTTTTTCCGATATCACCAAACCACTAATAAATCAACGGAGTTGTCATATAACCCACACAAACGTGGATGTTCACAATATTCTCAGAGAAGGTTTTGATCGTTCACCCATGTTCAATGGATCAATTCGAAGCAAAGGACCCCGCTACTGCCCGTCTATTGAAGACAAGATTAATCGTTTTAGCGAAAAGCATCAGCATCAAATATTTGTTGAGCCAGAAGGATGGAAGACAGTTGAGGTATATGTTAATGGATTTTCAACATCTTTACCTGAGGACATACAGTACAAAGCACTTAAGGCAGTAAGAGGCTTTGAAAATGTTAAATTATTTAGACCTGGTTATGCTATTGAGTATGATTATTTCCCCCCCACTCAACTCTTCCATAGCCTAGAAACTAAATTAATTCAAAACCTTTTTTTTGCGGGGCAAATTAATGGCACAACAGGTTACGAAGAAGCAGGTGCACAAGGAATTATTGCAGGAATAAATGCACATTTAAAGCATAAAAACCAGACACCTTTTGTGCTAGGCCGAGATGAGGCATATATAGGAGTTCTTATTGATGACCTTATTCTTAAAGGAGCTGAAGAGCCATACAGAATGTTTACATCAAGAGCGGAGTATAGAACCCTACTCCGTCAGGACAATGCAGACGAAAGACTCACGCCTAAGGGCCATGCTTTAGGATTAGCATCTGAAGAGCGTATGAGAAAGGTTGAAGAAAAATTGGCTAAAAGATCTGAATTACTTAATTATTTAAAAACGAAAAGCTATCCTTTAGATTCTGCAAATCGATTACTTAAGCAAAAAGGAGAAAACCGAGTAAATCAAATAGACAAGTATGCTAAGTTATTAGCCAGACCGAAGATAACACGCAAAGATTTTTCAGAGTTTAAAACCTTACAAGATTATTTAGATTTTAATGGAATGGATGATTCAATTTTTGAACAAGCAGAAATAGATGTCAAATATGCAGGCTACATTGAAAAAGAAAAAAGGAATGCAGAAAAGTTAAAAAGGTTGGAGAACATAAAAATACCGAGAAATTTTGATTTTGATATTTTAGCCTCACTATCACATGAAGCTAAAGAAAAATTAAACAAATTACGTCCAGACACACTCGCCCAGGCTTCAAGGATTAGCGGAATAAACCCCAGCGATATCAGTGTAATCTTAGTATCTATGGGACGTTAATTTAATTGTTTCACGTGGAACAAATGAAAACAACACAACAGCTTTTTACAGCAAAAGACCATCTAGTTTCCAAAGATCGATTTAAGGTTGTTTGGAACAATGACAAACATTGGGCCCAAACGGAGATTCCATTGGGGACTGACATGTCAAAATATTATAAATCAGACGACTATGCATCACATAAAAACAAGGAAAAGTCTTTAGCGGATCTTATTTATATTTTTATTCAAAGAATAATGCTGTACTTTAAAATGACTCTCATTAAGCGACATTCTTTGGGCAAAAAATTATTGGATTATGGCGCAGGTATCGGAAACTTTGCAAGGTATATGTCAAAGGACAAATATAAAGTGATTGCTATTGAGCCAAACCCCACAGCCATGGATATTGCTATAAGTAAAGGCATAAATGTAGTCTCCTGTCTTAAAAAGATACCAGCTACAGAAAGCTTTAACATTATAACCCTCTGGCATGTATTAGAACATATTTCAAGGCCAACAAAAATTTTAGAGGAATTACGATCAAGACTAGAAAAAAACGGGAAACTGATAATTGCAGTTCCTAATTTTAATAGTTTTGATTCTCAATATTATCAAGCTTACTGGGCAGCATTAGACGTTCCTAGGCATTTGTGGCATTTTACAACACCTGGCATTCAAATCCTAATGAAGGAGTCAGGTTTTGTCATGAGCCAAAAGTATCCGTTATGGTTTGATGCTATTTATATAGCTTATTTATCAGAAAAATATTTAGGGAATAATTGTCCGTTATTAAGAGGCTCCTTTATTGGTCTTATATCAAATATTAAGGCTTCTTTTTCAGGAGAGTATTCATCATTGATCTACGTTTTTGAAAAAGAATCTAGTTTTTTGGAAGATTGAGAAGTTTTGTAAGTTTTAAAGCTAAATTTGAGAAGATTATTTTTGTATTAGCATTTCTCAATACATAATAATGTGTGTTTTCAAATAGTTTGATCAGCCCTAGAACATTTTGATTGTGGATGTAAGGAGCTAGTTTAGAAAGGTCAAAATTAATGCTCGAGCGATAATAAACAATACTTTCTAATTTGTAGTTTAACAAAAAAGCATCCCTTAAAAACTGAATACCATAAGCCAAAAAAGCCTTTTGTTGCTCACGTCCTTGAGACGAAAGTTCAGCTGACCAATTTATCAAGTCACCAACAATGCTTTTGTTTCCTTTTGCCTTAAATGCAAGGCGTAAACCTTTTACCAAAAGCTCTTCATATTTTACGTTTCGACTATCCTCCAGAAAACCCTTTAGAAGATTATAGTCTCCTTCTGCTTGAAGAATAATTTGATCAATATTTAATTTTTTATCAGGAATTATGCCTCTTAGTGCTTCGGAATTTATAGGTCCCAAAGTAATTTGTTGACATCGAGAAAGGAGAGTTGGTAATATTAATTCTGTGTTTTCAGCTATCAGGAAAAAGTATGTGTTATTGGGCGGTTCTTCTAAAATTTTCAAAAAGCTATTTGCTGCTTGAGAATTCATTTTCTCCACCCCCCACAAGATGCACACTTTTTTTTTGCCACTAAAAGCTTTTAGAAACATTTTTTTATGAAGATTTTTAATTTCCTCAATTCCTATAATACCCTGTTTATTCCCCACAGAAATTAACTCAAACCAATTAGAATAATCACCATATGGACTTTGATTTAGAAAAGTAGACCACTCTTTGGCATAGTCATGAGAATAAACTATTTTTTCACTACCTCTTTTAACCACAGGAAATACAAAATGAAGATCTGGATTTTGACTTACTTTACCTAAGCCGTTAACAGAATCAGAATCACTTTTATGATTTAAAAGCATAAGTGAAAATTCAATAGCTAGCGGAAGCACTCCATATCCAGGAGGCCCACTAAATAGCTGAGCGTGAGGGACTTGATTTGACGATAAAAGATATTCCATCTTTTTTTTAATCAGCTCTTGACCTATAAGATGTGACCAATTCATAAGTAAAGATACATTTTCCTAAGTGCCCTTATTGAGATCTTTTTAAAAATAAGTTGGCATACTTTGGCATTATTGTATTTTTGAAAAAATTTCAAATAATGCGAGCCTTAAATCAATTCAACTTTAGTAATGAATGCGCTATTATTCGTGTGGATTTTAATGTTCCACTGAATGATAAGATGGAAGTCACAGACACAACCAGAATAGAAGCAGCAAAACCAACTATAGACCATATATTATCTGAAGGAGGTAAATGTGTTCTAATATCTCATCTAGGTAGACCAAAAGGACCAGAGCCTAAATACTCATTATCAAATATAATTGAAACCGTTTCTCGAATTCTAGGTGTAACAGTATATTTCTCAGAAAGCTGTGTAGGGCCTTCTGCTCAAGCTCAGGTTGCCGCACTTCAACCAGGAGAAGTTTTAATGATGGAGAACCTTCGTTATCATTCTGAAGAGACTGAAGGTGATATCAATTTTTCTGAAGAACTTTCTAAGTTGGGGACCGTTTATGTAAATGATGCTTTTGGGACAGCCCACAGAGCACATGCATCTACGACTATTATTGCTAAGTTTTTCAAGGATAAGAAATGTTTTGGCCGCCTACTAGAGAAAGAAGTATTATCAATCGAAAGGGTAATGAAAACAGGGGATTCTCCAATTTTAGCAATTATTGGAGGAGCAAAAGTTTCCTCTAAAATCACAATTATTGAAAGCTTATTGGACAAGGTTGATCATTTAATAATAGGAGGAGGTATGGTATATACATTCACAAAAGCAATGGGGGGGATGGTAGGAAATTCAATATGTGAACCGGATTACTGCGATTATGCTTTACAACTCATGAATAAAGCAAAACAAAAAAATGTAAAAATTCATCTTCCAGTAGACGTGGTTGCTGGAGATAGCTTTTCTAATGATGCAAAACAGAAGGTTTTTAAAGTCATGCATATTCCAGAAGGTTGGGAAGCTATGGATGCAGGTCCAAAAAGCGTAGAGAAATTTCACAATTTAATATTGAATTGTAAAACGATCCTTTGGAACGGACCTATGGGTGTTTTCGAATTTTCAAATTTTTCAAAAGGAACTATTGCTGCAGGAGAATCTATAGCTGAAGCGACAAATTTAGGAGCTTTTTCACTAGTTGGTGGCGGCGACTCTGTTGCAGCCGTTAAACAGTTTGGTCTGGAAAACAAAATGAGTTACATTAGTACAGGAGGGGGAGCTATGTTAGAAAGTTTAGAGGGAAAAGTTCTCCCAGGAATCGAAGCATTATCATAAAAAAGCAATGAAGAAAAGGGCCATTTTATTATTTCTCAGTGTTATGGCCTCCTGTAATTCAAAGATAGACAGATCTCAAGCATTTGTTCCAGAGTCTAGTGGCAACCTGAACCAAGTGACAGTTGTAATGCCAGAGTCAGATTGGAACTCCAGTTTAGGCGACACTATTAGAACCTCTATGGGGTCTATATATGAGGGCTTACCTCTAGATGAACCAAGATATTCGATGAGATACATGAATCCAATTGCATTCACTGGATTCGCACGCCAAAACAGGAATATCATTTGGTTCCAAAAAGACTCTATATCCCGCTTTCAATTAGCTAAAAACCAGTTTGCTAGACCACAAATTTTAGCTTTAGTAACAGGTGAAGATACTGACGCCCAAGCCTTCACTTTTAATGAAAACATCGAATTGCTTATGCAGACATTAGGAGAAAACGAGAGAATAGAGAAACTAAGAAGAATAAATAAATCGCTTTCAACTGAAAAAAATTTGACAGACAGATTTGGAATCTACCTTAAGTATCCATCAGCGTATAAAACAGTAAAGGATACAACCAATTTTGTCTGGATTCAAAAGCCAATCCAAAAAGGGCATCTGAATATTATAGCGTATGCTTTACCCTTAAATGCTTTAAATGGAGTATTTAATAAAAGGATTTTAAACATAAGAGATTCAATTGGTAAAATTTTTGTGCCTGGACGTTTACCCGGTAGTTTTTTAATAACAGAGCGAGCTTTTAGACCATATTTTTATAAGGTTTTTTTAGATGGAAAACAAGGCTATTTAACCAAGGGAACATGGGAAGTCAAAAATGACTTTATGGCTGGCCCTTTTGTGAACTACATGATAAGTGACACTATTAATAAAAGAATTATTGTGTTTGAGGGTTTTGCATTTGCTCCATCAGTAAGCAAGAGAGAGTATATGTTTGAGTTAAACACAATTCTCAACACATTTAAATCGAAAAACTAGTTTTCTTTCTTTTTCTCTACCTTAGGACTGTCTTCGTCCTCTTTTGTAGCATTTTTAAATTCTTTAATCCCACTCCCTAAACCTTTCATAAGTTCAGGAATTTTGCGCCCCCCAAAAAGCAAGAGCACAACCGCGATGATTAATATTATTTGTGGAGCACCTATCATACCTAAAATTTTTAAAGCCAACATTAATGTATAGTTTAAACAAATGTACAGAAATATTTAGATTCATAAACATGAAAATTATAAGCACGTATTTTATAGGCTTGAGGATTCCGTATCTTTGTTTCTAATATGTCACAAGAAGAAAAAAAAGGAAAACGAATTCTTAGAAAACTACTCAACTCTTATTTAGTTATGATAATTGATGAGGAATCATTTGAGGAACAAAGACAAATTCGGGTTTCCAGGATAAAAGTAATTTTTTTAACCTTACTATTTTTAGGGATATTTTCGACTTTTATTTTTTCAATTATCGCTTACACACCAATTAAAACATTAATTCCGGGTTATGATTCTTCAGAATTACGAAAAAAAGCAGTGCAAAACTTATTTTTAACTGACTCTTTGATAACTCTTTACAATAGAAACATTCTTTATTTAAATTCTGTTCGTCAAACATTGACAGAAGATATTTCATTTCAAGATTCAGAAATTTTCACAGAAAATTCTGATAAAAACACAGAATCTCAACAACCCTTCACTGAACCAATCCTGGAGGACTCTTTATTACGTGCTTTTGTATCGCAACAGGATAAATACAATCCGAAGGTTAATGAAGAAACCAAAATAAACACAATTTTATTTCCTCCAGCATTAGGAGCTATTTCTCAGCCTTTTAATTTAAATGAATCCCATTATGCAGTGGACATTGTTCTAAAAAAGGGTACTCCAATAAAAGCAATAGCAGATGGAACTGTTATTTTTTCTGAATGGACTATAGAAACAGGTTTTGTAATTATAATGGAGCATAGTTTAGGAATTCTTTCTGTATACAAACACAATGAATCTTTAAGCAAGAAACAAGGGGATGTTGTTTTGGCTGGAGAAGTTATTGCTAGTGCTGGAAATACAGGGGAGCTATCTACGGGATACCATCTCCATTTTGAACTTTGGATTGATGGCTACCCCATGAACCCTGAAATTTTTTTTAATTTTTCTAAAGAATGATAAAGTCAATAGGGGCAAAAATATATGCATTTTGGTCTGATAGAAAAAACAGTAAATGGATTAAAAAGCCATTGGAAGCCCAAGAAAAAGTTTTGAAAAATTTAATCAAGCAAGGATTAACAACCCGTTTTGGAAAAGATCATAATTTTGAAGAAATTAAAGATTCAAGATCCTTTAGAGAATTAATACCTATTCGAGACTACGAAGACTTACGGCTGTATATCGACCTGATTCTGGATGGAGGGAAAGATATTCTTTGGCCAGGAAGACCCCTTTATTATGCTAAGTCAAGTGGAACGACATCGGGAGCTAAATTTATTCCAATAACAAAGGCGTCAATGCCTCAACATATTCGAGCGGCAAGAGAAGCCCTTTTAAATTATATTTATTTAACAGGAAACACTGAAGTAGTTAAAGGGAAACATATTTTCATTCAAGGAAGTCCTGTTTTAGAAAACAAAAAGGGAGTTGCTTTAGGACGTTTGTCTGGAATCGTCGCACACTATGTGCCATCATATCTTCAGAAAAACAGGATGCCAAGCTGGGAGGCCAATTGTATAGAAGATTGGGAAGCCAAAGTTGAAGCAATAGTGAGTGAAACACAAAAAGAAAACATGACTATTATTGGAGGAATTCCTTCTTGGGTTCAAATGTATTTTGAAAGATTAAATGCAAAAACAGGCAAAAACATTAGTCAGCTATTTCCTAATTTTTCTCTTTTTGTATATGGAGGAGTAAATTTTGAGCCCTATCGTGGGATTTTTGAAAAACTTATAGGAAAAACTCCGGATAGTATTGAGTTTTACCCAGCATCTGAAGGCTTTTTTGCTTATCAGGATAAACAGAATGACAAAGGATTACTACTACTTTTAGATCATGGAATTTATTATGAATTCATATTGGCAAGTACGTTTCTTGATGAAACTCCTTTGGTTTTCAATTTAGCTGAAGTAGAGATAGGGAAAAACTACGTAATGATCATATCTTCTTCAGCTGGCCTATGGCGCTATAATTTAGGAGACACTATTAAATTTACGAGTACTTCTCCTTTTCGAATTATAGTAAGCGGAAGAATAAAACAATTTATTTCTGCTTTTGGTGAACATGTAATTGTAAGCGAAATAGAGGACTCATTGAAAGAAGCGATAGATCAAGATTCAAGTATTGTAAGGGTTAGAGAATTTAGTGTTGCTCCCCAAATTGAACCAGAATTAGGACTTCCATATCATGAATGGTTTATTGAGTTTGAGACACCTCCAAAAAACTTAGAGGTATTTGCTAAAAAAATAGATGATGTAATGCGAGCAAAAAATATTTATTATAACGATTTAATTACTGGAAAAATTCTTCGCCCCTTGATTTTAAGAAAAGTTGTCACTGAAGGATTTAAAAAATATATGAAAAGTATAGGAAAGCTTGGAGGGCAGAATAAAGTTCCTAGAGCTTCTGACAATCGTCAGATTGCAAATGTTTTAAAGGATTACTTAATTAAAGATTAATTATGTCGTCTAAAAAAGTAATCTTAGTATGTAATCAAAAGAACACATTTGTAATAAAAGATATCTGTCTTTTAGAGCAAATGGGATATCATGTTTTTTTAATTTATTCTCCTGCTTACAGAGATCCATTTCGTTTTCTCTGGAATAGATTACGGGAATTGATTCTAGGTATATACTATTTACCCCAATCAGAAGCCATATTTACTTGGTTTAATGATTACCATAGTTTAATTCCTATCAGACTTGCAGGACTCTTTGGTAAATCATCAACTATTATTGTAGGAGGATATGATGCAATAGCAAATAAAAGTTTAGACTATGGGATTTTTTTAAGAAATAATTTTAGACAATCTATAGCAAAGACAAATTATATTAAAGCAAATAGTATATGGGTGGTCCATAAAAGCTTGTCAGAAGGGTGTCCAAATTCAAAACAAGAATATCAAACTCAATCAGGAATTAAAAATTTTATTCCTAAATTAAAAACACCCATACTAGAAGTTCCAACAGCTTATAATTCTAACTTTTGGAAATCAAATAATGTTAAAACTAAAAAAACAATAATAACAGTAGCTAATATTAATGATAAAAGAACCTTTGAGAGAAAGGGTATTTCAATGTTTATTGAATTAGCTAAACTACTGCCAGATTTCAAATTTACTTTAGCAGGAATAAAAAAAAATCTTTCTGTTTATGATTCAATTCCTAATAATTTAACGATTTTAAGTAAACAAACCAGAGATCAGCTGAAAGATCTCTACGGTTCACACAGCTATTATTTTCAAGGATCAAAAATAGAGGGTTTACCCAATGTATTATGTGAAGCTATGCTTTGCAAATGCATACCTATTGGGAGTAAAGTATTTGGAATTCCAGATGTAATTGGAAGAACAGGGTTGTTATTTGATTCAAAAGAAGGTCTGGAAAAAATAACTGCTTTTTTAAAGAAAGAAAATAAAAAACTTGGTCAAATGGCAAGAGAGAGGATTATAGAAAATTATCCTATCAAGAAAAGAAAAAATGCTTTTGAGAACGGCTTTATTAAAAATAGGAGTTATGTCTAAATCACCAGCTGTATTATCCTATCCAAACTCTAATAACTTGGGAGATTTTATTCAAAGCTTGGCAGCTAAACAGGTTTTAAATAAAATAAAAACTTTTGATATTGACAGAGATAAATTAAATGCATATAAAGGCGAAAAGGCAGCATTAATAATGAATGGATGGTTTATGGAAAAACCAAAAAATTGGCCCCCTTCCGAGCAAATTGATCCACTATTTATTTCTTTTCACCTTAACCCAACTGCAAAAAAAGGAATGTTAAATAAAAATGGAATTAGCTATCTTAAGAGAAATGAACCAATTGGATGTAGAGATCACTATACTCGAAAGCTTTTGACCAGTTTTGGAATCGAGGCTTATTATTCGGCATGTTTAACCCTTTGTTTAAATCGAGATAATTTTATTTCTAAAAATTCAAAACGTGAAGGCATTTTTGTTATAAGCCCACTTGAAAGACTCAATCCAAAAAATGAGTTAATTCCTAAAGAGTTTTTAGGGCAGGCAGTCCAACAGATAAAAAGACCAATAAAACAGAAGCAATTCGAAACTGCAATAAAAAGACTTGAGAGATTTTTACAAAATCATAAAGAAAAAATATATTACTGTAGTCAGCTTATAGATACAAAAGAGTATGATGAAAAAGCGCGAATAGAAAAAGCAAAACTTCAACTTAAGAATATTGCAAGCGCAAAGCTTGTAATTACATCTCGGATTCATACAGCCCTCCCTGCTGTTGCATTTGGAACACCAGTTTTATTCTTATCTGATGGATTAGAACATCCTAATCAAAAAAGTAGATTAGATGGGATGGAGCAATTTTTTCCGATAATTAATTCAAAAGATCTTAGAGAATGGGAAACTAAATTTCCAACACCTTTTAAAACACACCTTCCTTTTGTAAAGGACATTGAAAAGCAAATTAAGGACTTTTTAAAAGAATAGATTAATGAGAATACAGGATGCGGTTTTACATGTTATATTTATAAAAATTTTTTAAATGAACATATTAGTGATTGGTGGCGGCGGAAGAGAACACACTCTGTGCTGGAAATTAAAGCAAAGCAAACATTGCAAAAAACTTTTTGCAGCTCCAGGAAATGCGGGTACTTCAGAGTGTGCAACCAATCTACCAATTGGTGTTTCTGATTTTAAAAAAATTAAGGAGGCAGTCATACATTATCAGATTGATTTAGTTGTAGTTGGCCCTGAAGAACCATTAGTATTAGGGATTCACGATTTTTTTATAAATGATGTAACCTTATCAAGGGTTGGAGTTATAGGGCCTCAAAAAAAAGCTGCAACATTAGAAGGGAGTAAAGCTTTCGCCAAAGCATTTATGAATAGGCACAATATCCCAACTGCTGATTATGCAGAATTTACATCTGAAAATATTACTGAAGGGGAAGCCTTTTTAGAAAAAAGCAAGCCTCCTTATGTTTTGAAAGCAGATGGGTTAGCAGCTGGAAAAGGCGTGCTGATTTTAGACGACCTAATGCAAGCCAAAAAAGAATTGAGACAAATGCTTTTACAAAAGAAGTTTGGAAAAGCTTCAAGAAAAGTTGTTATTGAAGAGTTCTTAAAAGGAATTGAACTTTCTTGCTTTGTTCTAACCGATGGAGAAAATTACTTAACACTCCCTATGGCAAAAGACTATAAACGGATTGGTGAAGGTGATACTGGACTTAATACAGGTGGAATGGGAGCTGTTTCACCGGTCCCCTTTTTGGATAATTCGTTTGAACAAAAAATCCGTAATCAAATTATTAAACCCACTATTGAAGGTTTAAAAAAAGATAAAATACCTTACAAAGGTTTTATTTTTATAGGATTAATTAAAGTTGGTGACGATCCAAAGGTTATTGAATACAACGTTCGACTAGGAGATCCGGAGACTGAAGTTGTCATTCCTAGAATCAAAAATGATTTAGGAGAGCTTTTTCAGGCGGTACAAGAAGGAACTTTAGACAAAATTCAGCTCGAAATCGAATCTCAAGTAGCAGCAACCGTAATGGCGGTTTCAAAAGGATATCCAGAAGCTTATGAAAAAGGGAAGGCTATAAAAGGGTTATCAAAAGGGAAAATGATTTTCCATGCAGGGACTAAAATAATCGATGGACAAGTTCAAACCTCTGGGGGCCGAGTATTAGCTGTTACTTCAATGGCAGAGGAACATAAAATAGCATTACTGAATTCCTACACAACTCTTTCAAAACTTAGTTTTGAAGGGATTAATTACCGAAAAGATATTGGATTCGATTTATAGGAAAGAATGTGCGGAAGGATCCTTGTCTTCTTCACCATTTTTATCGAAAAGATTTAATTGAAGAACCCAATAGACCATTGCGGAAAATCCAACCAAAAGAAAAATCCAATTTACAGAATTTGCTATTGTCCAGCTGGTCAATTCAAGATCACGTAAAATTGCAAAAGGAATAAAAAAAACCTCTTCAAACAACCAAGCTATTCCTTCAAAAAAGTTTTTCATAATAAAACTATAGTTTATATTGTATTTTATTTTTTACAATTATGATAACAAAGATATTTAAAAGGTTAACTATTCGCGCTATCATAACCGGTTTTTTTCTTACTTACTCTGCTAATCTTTTTGTCTTATTTTGTCGTGCAGCTGGTAACTTATACAAAGAAATTTTCATAGAATCATTTATATTTAGTTTAAATATCTTGTTGATTATCATTATGGCTGCTATTTCTGAGGCCAGAAGATTTAATCTAAAATTTGGTGCCACTCACTTAATATCTTTTCCACTTTGCATTATCTTATTTGCTCAGGGGCAATTTGTAAACCCACAAAAATTAATCATTGCATTTTCACTTCTTTTTGCGGCGAATATTTTATCAAAAGAGATTAATAAAATTAATCCTGTAAAAGACTTTTTCGTTTTAGGTTTTATTTTTACTTCTTTAAGCTATATTAACCTTAACCTTTCTTTGTTTTTTTTCTCAATACTTTTAACCATTACATACATCCCTAGTAAACAAAAAGCGTTAATCTCGATATTATTAGGAATTGTAGCCGCATTATCAATCCTAATTACAATTTCTCATGCCATCACAGGAAACATTTTTTATACTCAATCTGAGATTTTAGGATCGCATATTTTTACTCCTTTTGAAAATAATAATTCTGAATTTGTTTGGACTAGTACAGTTATAATTGCCTCTATAGCCTCCCTTTTGATGAAACAAAAAAAACTACAAAAAAGAAGTTTATTTGATCTTGGAAATAGTGGAAACTTTATGTCAATTTGGCTAGTAATAAGTATAATTTTCAGAGTTTTTGACCTGTATGAAGATGAAAGCAAATGGCTTTTAAGTTATATTCCCACTGCTTTTTTTATTGGCAATATATTTGAAACACTCACAAAAGAGAGATATAGTGAAATATTATTTTATAGTTTACTTTTTACAGGAGTAATTTCAAATCTGTATGAAAAGGGTTTGATTTAAATTTCATCAAAATCCAGGGAAACTTCTTGGGATTGTGCTTGTGCTTGACAACTTAAAACTAACCCTTCATTTACTTCTTCATCAGTTAGAATCTGATTTTTTTCCATGCTCGCTTTACCATTAGTTATTTTTCCAATACAACTACTGCACACTCCACCTTGGCATGAATAAGGAACATCTAATTTAGCCTTGAGCGCAATTTCTAGTAAAGTTTTTCCAGGCACCAAATCTAAAGTGTGCGTCATTTCATCAAAAGTTATTTTTAGCACTCCTTTATTCACAGCTCCTAAAACTTCCGATTTATCATTACTTGCTGAGAATAATTCAAAAAAGATATTCTGCTGATCTATACCACGATCAATGAGAAGCTCTTGAGAAATCTTAATCATATTCTCAGGACCACAGAGGTAAAAACGTAATTTGCTTGAAACACAATTTTTTAATGCGAAATTTATAAGAGCGGGGTCAATTCTTCCAAACCGTGAACCATCGATATTAGCTTCACTAAAAATCCAGTGAATATTTAATTGTTTGGGATATAGTTTTTCAAGAGAACACAACTCCTTATAAAACATAGTTTTTTCTGGACTTTTATTACCATAAATTAATGTAAATGATGAGCCTGAATCATTTATTAAATATGATTTTAAAATAGACATAATTGGAGTAATTCCGCTTCCTACTGCAATTGCCATAATAGGGGATTGCTTATCTGTGTGATTTAATACAAAGCGCCCTTCAGGAACTCCAACCTTAATTTCATCTCCAGCCTTCAGCTGCTTGTTTACATATGTCGAAAAGGCTCCAAAGGGAACTTCTTTAACGCCCACTTGAAGTAAACCAATTTGTGGTTCACAACAAATAGAATAGGATCGGCGAATATTATTTTTATCAATATTTAATTCTAAACTAACGTATTGCCCAGCTTTATATTCATATAAAGTCTTTAAATTAGAGGGAACCTTTATTGAAAGAACAACAGCTTCTGGAGTAATCCGGTCAATAGTAGAGATTTGCATCGAGTGGAATTGGGGCATAACTTTTTTTAACAAATGTAAAAAAATGATTACTTATAGGATAGAAGGATAATTGCTAAAAAAGATAAATTAATTCTATTATTCTTATCTAATAGAACACGGATTAAATTTAAAAATGTAAACGAATCTTTCTCTTAATAAATCAAATAATTTATGAGAATAAAAACTTTACAATACGAATAAATCTGTTTTTATAATGATGAAATACTAAAATTTATCATTTTCAGTTATTAATAAGTAACTAAATCATATGAATTTAAAACGTTCAATATTTTATTTTCCCCTAATCGTAACTCTTTTTTTCAACTCTTGTAGTACAACAAAAAAGGGGATATTAAATCAAGAGTATCATACTCTAACAACCAAATTCAATGTTTTATTTAATGGAAAAGAGGCTTTTTCAATTGGGGAGGAAATTTTATCAGATGCGTTTGAAGAAAATTTTTATGAATTACTACCCGTAGAACCTATAAATTTAAGAGGAGAAAATATTGACGAAACCACTATAATTCCGGGTTTTGATCGAGCAGAAGAAAAAGCCGTCAAAGCAATACAAAAGCATTCCCTTAAAATTAATGATATACAATATAACCGTCAGATAGACGATGCTTATTTATTGCTAGGCAAAGCGCGCTATTTTGATAGACGGTTTTTCCCAGCACTTGAAGCCTTTAATTTTTTGTTGGAAAGCCCCACAAATCGAAACAGCTATGTTGAAGGCAAAATTTGGAGAGAAAAAACAAATATTCGACTTAGAAATGAAGAATTGGCGATTGAGAACCTAAGACCTTTGGCTCGCTCGATTTTTCCTAGTAATAAGTTTTACTCTCTTGCAAACGCAACTCTTGCTGAATCGTTTTTGAATTTAAAACAGTTAGACTCTGCTTCATTCTACATTAAAAGAGCAGCTTTAGAAGCGCCAAAAAGAAAGAATAAGGCACGCTATCTTTTTATTACGGGACAACTTTTTGAATCTTTAGGGAAAAGAGACTCAGCGGAATGGGCTTTTAAGGAGATAATTGCTTTAAAACGGAAAGCTCCTAAAAAATTCTTGCTTCAGGCCAAAATAAAAAAAACACTTCTAGACACCTTAAATACTTTAACTGACCGGGTTAGTTTTTTACAAAAGATTTTAAAAAACTATGAAAATCAGACTTTTGAGCATTTTGTAAATCGTGCTATAGGAAATTTATATTTAAAGCAAAAAGAAGACAGTCTTGCTTTAGTTTATTTTGACCGATCAATAGACTCACCATATCTAGATCCATATACTCAGATAGAAAATAATAAAGACTTAGCAGACTATCACTTTAAGGAGGGAAACTATTTTATTTCAGGAAACTATTTAGACAAACTATTACCACTTTTTGATGAAACTAGTTTAGCCTTTAAAAAAATTAAAAGAAAAAGGGAAAACCTTTCAGGAGTTATTTTCTATGAACAAAATATTAAAAAAACCGATAGCATTATATATTTAATGACGCTTTCAAAAAAAGAACAACTTATTTATTTTGAAAACCTGATCAACTCAAAACAAGAAAAAGAAGCTTTGAAGCTGAAAGAAGAGGTTAATGAAAAACGGTTTCAACTTTTAAACAGATCTAAAACCTCTTTTTATTTTTACAATCCAAGTCAGGTATCTAAGGGAAGACAGGCTTACTTAGCGAATTGGGGTAATCGTCCAAATACAGATAACTGGAGAAATGCAAGTTCAATTTTGAATTCAATCGTGATAGAGTCGAAAAGTAATCAGCCAATTTCAATTAAAGCAATTATTCAAGAAAAACCAGAAAATTTTGTTGCATCATTACCTCAAACCCAAAAAGAAAAGGATAGCTTAATTCTAACCAATCAAAAAGCTTACTTACAAGTAGGACTAATTTATAAGGAGAAGTTTAATGATTTTCCGTTAGCTACGGAGCGCTTAAAAAAAGTTTTATCACTAAATCCCCCCAAAGAGATTCGAGTCCAAGCGTTATATCACCTTTATCGAATGGAAGAAAAAAAGAAAACTGATGTAGCAGAAAACTATAAAATAGATCTAATTAAAAACTATCCTGATACACCATTTGCGAGAATATTATCTGATCAAAAAAACTATAACTCTACTGGAACAGTAACACCAGAAAAACTATATGAAAATGCTCTTAAGCTCTATAAAGAGCAAAAGCTTATAGAGACCTTGGAAGAGATAGAATTATTAACAGTAATGGCAAGTGGCAAGCAATTGGAATCAAAAATAAGTTTGCTAAAGGCTAATTCTTTAGGACGTTTAAATGGAATACAGACCTGGAAAGAATCTTTAATGGAAGTTGCAACAACATTTAGTGCATTTGAGGAAGGTATTTATGCTAAAGGCCTTATTAATCAAATTGAAAAATTAAATAATTTGGAAGACACAGGGGTAGTTTATAAGAACTACAAGTGGATTTTTCCTTTTAAGGAATTAGAAAGAGAAAAAACAGAAATATTCTTTAATTCTTTGAAGGAAGTTTTAGCTAAGCATAATAAAAGATGGACTTTAAGCATAGACACTTATAACAAAGATTATATATTCGTTGTAGTACACGGAATTCGTGACCCAAAAAATATTGAAATGTGTAAGGCAAAAATGCAATTTAAGTCATCTAATCTGTTAAAAGAACATAATTTTGTAGCTTTAACGTCCCAATATCAAGATTATTTAAAAAATAAAACTTGGAAAAATAAATTATAATGAGAGCAGTAGATAGTAATGGACAGTATAGTAAGATTGATAAGAATACTATTCTAACAGGGACAATTAATGCGAAAACAGATATACGAATTGATGGGACCTTAGATGGTGATTTGATTACAACAGGAAAAGTTATTATTGGAAAAGATGCACAAGTAAAAGGTAAGCTGTTTTGCGAAAATGCTGATATAGAAGGTGTTTTCAACGGAGAACTTACTGTTTCTGGAATTTTGAATTTAAAAAAGGGTTCAAATGTAGAAGGGAAGGTTCACATTCAAAAACTTATAGTTGAGTCTGGGGCTACTTTTAATGCGAATTGTTCGATGCATTCAGAACAAGATGGAGTTAAGAAATTAAATAATATTAATGAAGAGAAAAAAGCCAAAAAAGTGGCTAATATTCTCTAGTCTAGCTTTTCAGATCGCATTAATAATGTGGGCGAGTATTCGTTTAGGGCAATATTTAGACTTCGCGCTTCAGTCATCTGGAAAACTTTATGTTTTAATTTCAAGCACTTTAGGATTGGTTTCAATAGTTTTTATGATTTATAAACAGAGCAAAAGTTTTTGGGATCAGTAATGAGATATACTCTCTATTTTATTTTTCTTTTATCCACCTTTATAAGCATTTTTGCAATACACTTAAAATTTTTACCAGAATTTAAACATTTTTTGATTCAAAGCTATATTGTGAACATACTTATGGCTTTATTGGCTTTATTTTTGTTAAACTATGGGATTCATAAGAATAATAAAAATCTTGCTAGCATATATTTATTAACGATTGCTTTAAAACTAATAATATATTTTCTGTTTTTCTACCCCAAATTCAGATTAGACGGTAATATTTTAAAAAAGGAGTTTTTCATTTTTTTTGTTCCTTATTCATTAGGATTAATTGCGGAGATTTTTCTTTTAGCAAGACGATTTAGATAAATTAAAAGGCCTTATTTTAAAGCATCAGCATTCTATATTAACACAATAAAATTCACCAAAAAAGAAAGGAGTTTAAAAAACCTTTTAAATATTTCTTTATTTACACGAAAGCTTTACATTTGCAGCTTTAAAACTACTATTTTTATATTCACTTATGCTGTCAATGAGGATCCAAATCAGAGCTCATTTTGCCCTTCTTATAGCTTTGCTTTTTATGCCCTTCTTTATTCAAGCAAAAGACAGCAGACCTTCGGTAGATTTAAAAACTGAAATAAAAGAATATATCTTTCATCACTTGGAAGACGCATATGATTTCAGCCTCTTTTCTTATACTAAAGACAATGGTGATCATAAATATATTGGGATGCCACTACCTGTTATACTTTGGGATAATGGGCTTCAAGTTTTTTCTTCATCAAAACTTCAACATGGAGAAGGCGTAGCTCAAGTTGGCTCTAACTTTTATAAATTAGATCACGGAAAAATTTTCAAAACAAACGCTTTAGGAGTAATAAATTTAGATGCAGGTAATCAGGTAACTAACGAAGCCCCTCTTGACTTTTCTGTAACTAAAGGGGTTTTTAGCATGTTATTAATTGCTTTTTTAATGTTTTTTCTTTTCAGCAGACTAGCAAAGTCTTACTTAAAAAATGGTGGTGTTCCCACTGGTATAGGAAGGTTTTTCGAACCGATCATTATTTATCTAAGGGATGAAATTGCAAAGCCTAATATTGGAGAAAGAAAATACAGATCTTATATGAGTTTTTTGTTAACTGTATTTTTCTTCATTTGGTTTTTAAATATGTTAGGATTAACCCCACTAGGAGTAAATGTTACAGGTAATATTGCAGTAACATTCGGTTTGGCAATAACGACTTTTATTATAACAAATCTAACAGGAACAAAAGATTACTGGTTACATATTTTTGATCCTTTAGGAGGATCAATGAAATGGTATTCTAAAATCTTTCTATACATTATTTTAATTCCAATAGAAATATTAGGAATATTTATTAAGCCGTTCTCTTTATTAATTCGTTTGTATGCAAATATGCAAGCTGGCCATATAGTAATAATGAGTTTAATAGGATTAATGTTTATTTTTAAAAGTTGGATAGGAAGTTCTTTATCATTTGGTCTTACATTTGCAATTGCCATTATTGAATTGTTAGTAGCTTTTCTTCAGGCATATATTTTTACAATGCTATCTGCACTTTATTTTGGTTTTGCAGCTCAAGAGCATGAAAGTCATTAATAATAGATATAATAATATTGAAAATTAGTTCTTAATATAATGTTTAATTTAAATTTTTAAAATATGGAAATCCCTGTAATAGTTGGAGCTGGATTAGCGGTAATCGGCGTAGGAATTGGAATTGGTAGAATCGGTGGTTCTGCAATGGAAGCAATTGGGCGTCAGCCAGATGCTTATGGAAAAATTCAAACAGCAATGTTAATTGCTGCTGCCTTGGTTGAAGGATTTGGTTTTGCAGCCTTATTTGCAGTTTAATCTATTTGCCCTTGAGGCTTTTTTTAATTAAGTTTTTAAAAGATGGAAAAATTAATTAGTGAATTTTCATTAGGTTTATTTTTTTGGCAAACGTTGATTTTCGTTGGGTTAATATTTTTATTAAAAAAATATGCTTGGAAGCCAATATTGTCGGCTGTAAATGAACGTGAAGCTTCGATTAAGGATGCTTTAGAAGCAGCTAAAGAGGCCCGATCTGAAATGGAAAGTTTACAATCTGATAATCAGCGGATTCTCAAGGAGGCACGAGCACAAAAAGAGACCCTGCTTAAGGAAGCGCGTACGATAAGATCAGAAATGATTAATACAGCCAAAGTAGAAGCTCAAAGTGAGGCTAATAAGATTTTGAGTCAAGCCCAGGAAGCAATCCAAAATGAAAAAAGAACCGCTGTGAATGAGTTAAAAGATCACGTCAGTTCAATAGCTCTTGATATTGCGACAAAAGTGCTTCAAAACGAGTTGGAAAGTAAGGATAAACAAATGCAATTAGTTAGTAAACTATTGCAAGATTCTGATATGAAGTAAAATGAAAGGAGCACGAGCAGCACTTCGATATGCTAAAGCAATTCTAGCCTTTTCTCAAGAAAATAATTCATCTGAGGCAGTGGCAAAAGATATGCAAAAAATGAATAGAATAATTCAACAAAGCGATGCTTTACAAATAGCTCTCGAGAATCCGCTAATAGAAACTGAAAAAAAGCTTAGCCTTTTAAATGAATTATTTCCAGAAGCTTCAGAACCTAGCAAAAAGTTATTTTCCTTGTTGGCAGAGAATAACCGTTTGGCTATATTGTCAGAAACAGGGAAAAAATTCCTTGAATTATATTCTTATCATAAAGGTGAAGTAAACGCAACTGTTATCTCTGCGGTTTCACTTTCAATAGAATTAGAAAAAACTATACTTGAAAAGGCTAAAAGATATTCAAAACAAAAATTAAATATCGAAAACAAAATAGACCCAAGCTTAATGGGAGGGTTTATATTAAAAATTGGTGACATGCAACTTGACTGTAGTGTTTCAAATCAATTAAAAGCAATCAAATCAACATTAACAAAAACGAATACGATCTAAAGATAAACGACCATGGCAGATATAAACCCAGCTGAAGTGTCAGCAATACTTAAAAATCAACTGGAAGGCTTCAATTCATCATCTGCAATGGATGAGGTTGGAACTGTGCTTGAGGTAGGCGATGGAATTGCTCGAGTCTTTGGCCTCTCGAATGCTCAATATGGAGAATTAGTTTCTTTTGAGGAAGGGCTAGAAGGAATGGTACTTAATTTGGAAGAAGATCACGTAGGTATTGTTTTGCTTGGACCTTCCAAAGGAGTTAAAGAAGGAGATATAGTAAAGCGCACCCAGCGTATTGCTTCAATTAATGTAGGTGAAGGTGTTGTTGGACGCGTTTTGAACACTCTTGGACAACCTATTGATGGCAAGGGACCAATTGACGGCGAAGTTTTCGAAATGCCACTAGAGCGAAAAGCACCAGGAGTAGTTTTTCGCCAACCTGTAAACGAGCCTCTTCAAACGGGAATCAAATCTATTGATGCTATGATTCCGGTCGGTCGTGGGCAAAGAGAGTTAATAATTGGTGATCGTCAAACGGGAAAAACAACAGTTTGTATCGATACAATATTAAATCAAAAAGAATTTTATGATGCAGGGGAGCCAGTATATTGTGTTTATGTTGCTATTGGTCAAAAAGCATCTACAGTTGCTGCGATTGCAAAAACACTAGAGGACAAAGGAGCGTTGGCTTACACGACAATTGTTGCTGCAAACGCTTCTGATCCAGCACCTATGCAAGTTTATGCTCCTTTTTCTGGAGCAGCTATAGGGGAATATTTTAGAGATACAGGCAGACCAGCTTTAATTATCTATGATGATTTATCAAAACAGGCAGTGGCTTATCGTGAAGTATCTTTACTACTTCGGCGTCCACCAGGAAGAGAGGCATATCCAGGAGATGTGTTTTATTTGCATTCTCGCTTACTAGAGCGTGCAGCAAAAGTAATTGCCGATGACAGTATTGCTAAGGAGATGAATGACCTTCCAGAAGCATTAAAAAACAAGGTAAAAGGTGGAGGATCTCTTACTGCTTTGCCGATTATTGAAACACAAGCAGCCGACGTTTCAGCCTATATACCAACTAATGTAATTTCAATTACTGATGGACAGATTTTCTTGGAGTCAGACCTTTTTAATTCTGGTGTGCGTCCTGCTATCAATGTTGGAATTTCAGTTTCAAGAGTAGGGGGATCTGCACAAATTAAATCAATGAAAAAAGTATCAGGAACCTTAAAGCTTGATCAAGCACAATTTCGTGAATTGGAGGCTTTTGCCAAGTTTGGCTCTGACTTAGATGCTGCAACCCTAAATGTCATTGAAAAAGGAAAACGAAATGTTGAGATTTTAAAACAAGCACAAAACGATCCCTTTACAGTAGAAGAGCAAACTGCAATTATATATGCGGGCTCGAAAAACTTATTACGTTCCGTGCCAGTTGAAAGCGTCAAAGAGTTTGAACAAAACTATTTGGAAACATTGCGTAATAAATACAAAAAAACCCTGGAAGAACTTAAAGCAGGAAAACTTACAGATGCAGTATTAGATACACTTAATGCAGTAGCAAAAGAAACTTCAGCTCAATTCGAGTAAATAATGGCGAACCTCAAGGAAATAAGAAATAGGATTGCTTCGGTATCATCAACCATGCAAATAACTAGTGCAATGAAAATGGTGTCTGCAGCTAAGCTCAAAAAAGCCCAAGACGCAATTACTAATATGCGTCCTTATGCCAATGCTTTGACTGAGTTAATTCAAAATCTAAGTGGTTCTTTGGATGGAGACACTCAAAACCTATATACTCAGGTACGACCAAAACAATCAGTTTTAATTATTTCAATAACATCAAACCGAGGGCTATGTGGTGCTTTTAACGCCAATATCATAAAAAAAACAAGACAATTATTTGATAAAGAATTTAAGAATCAAAAAGTTTCTTTGATAACAATAGGCAAAAAGGGTTCAGAAATTTTAAACAAAACAGGTAAAGTAATTTCAAGCTATGATTCTGTTTTTGAAAACTTAACTTATAATAATGTGAGTAATATTGCAGAAATAGTGATGAACCATTACGAGAAAAAAACATTTGATCAAGTTGTCTTAGTTTATAATCGTTTTAAAAATGCTGCGACTCAGATAATAGAAGTGGAATCTTTTCTACCAATTGTTGCAGAGAAAAAAAGCGAGAATAATTCAAACGTTGATTATATCTTTGAGCCTAGTAAATCAGAAATTATAAGTGAACTTTTACCAAAATCTTTAAAGATGCAACTTTTTAAAGCTCTTCGGGATTCTTTTGCTAGCGAACATGGTGCAAGAATGACTGCGATGCACAAAGCAACCGATAATGCAACTGATTTAAGAGATCAGTTAAAATTAACTTATAATAAAGCACGTCAAGCAGCAATTACAAATGAAATTCTTGAAATTGTGGGTGGTGCTGAGGCGTTAAAAAGTTAAATGTCAAAAAGAATTCAATGCTTTTTTTTAATATAAAGATTAAAAACTCTTCCCGAAGCGTCACATAATAAATTAGCTGCATTTTTTTTTGAGTATTCTATATCTAAAGGGCCGTTTTGTATCGTAAAAATGCCTGAAAATCCAGCCTTATACATATTGGAATAAGGACCCTCTATAGCCCCTGCTAAACCAATGACTGGAATATTATTTTTTTTTGCCAGTCTAGCCACACTTCCAGTAAGCTTACCTTTTGTAGATTGTTTGTCGATTCTTCCTTCTGCAGTAAAAATTAAATCAGCTTTTTTTATTTTCTCTTCAAGATTGATAATCCTTGCCAAAAGCGAAAACCCAGACTCCAAAGAAGCATTAAAAAAACCATGCATGCCAGCTGCAACTCCACCCGCTGCACCACCACCTTCAATTTTAGTTATAGGCCGCCCAAAGTTTTTCTTTACTACTCTTGCAAATTGAGTAAGACTATTCTCTAATAATTTGACTTCAGCTAAATTTGCCCCTTTCTGTGGGCCATAAATAGTTGAAGAACCATGATTTCCGAGCAATTTATTTTTAACGTCACAAGCAACCCTCCATTTTATACTTTTAGAAATACGAAAAGAAATAATAGATTCTAGTTTATTTAAAAAGCCCCCCCCTCTTTCAAGTTTATTTCCTTGATGATCTAAAAGTTGACCCCCTAAGGCCTCAAAAATTCCAGCTCCACCATCATTAGTTGCACTTCCTCCGGCCCCTAGAATAATTTCTGTACAACCTTTAGAGAGAGCATCTTTTATCAGCAAACCTGTTCCATAAGTAGAAGCTCTTAAAACATCACGCTTTTCCGGATTAATTTGCGCTAAGCCTGATGCTTGTGATAATTCTATCCAAGCTACTTTCTTTTCCTTAAATAGAAAATATTTCCCATTACATTTTTCTCCTAATGCATTTTTGGTTACACATTTTACAAGTTCTCCGTTTGAGTGCTCCATTAAAACTTCTAGTGCACCTTCTCCTCCATCTGAAAATGGAATTTTTACTACTTCTGCATTTGGTAAAACGTTGATTATACCCTTATGAATTGATTGACTAACTTCATTTGCTGTCAAGCTCTCTTTAAATGAATCAGGAATTATTAGGATACGCATGTGAATTAGATAACTTTAATAAACACAGAAGCTGATAAATAAAAATACTTAAAAATTATTTGGCATCAAAAGAGTATTATTTTAGTAACAAAACATTTATTTAGTTATATCTCAATTACTGTTTTATTAATTTAGATTTCAATTGAAAAAAAAAAAATTATATTTGAAGGCTATAAAATGAAAAAGAAACATGAGGAGGATTCCTAAAATATCACTGATTTTATCTGTTTTTTTAATTACTACTATAACTGATTGTGAAAAAGATATCGTCCAAGAAGAATCTTTACCTGAAGAAGAGATTGTAGAAGCTATTATTGACCCCTTTTATGCAGATCTAAATGAATCCAGTTCATTAGAAGATTACTGGAATCTATTTGTTGCAGACGCAATTCGTTCTGGAAAACCAGACCCAGGAACTGGAAGAAACATTAATATTTTTTTTGGTACTGAGCCAGATTTTGCTTCAGGCGTTACATCAGATCATGCCGGGAGGGCCTATGACATATGTAATCAAGAGACAGTTAGCTTTGAAATAATTAAGTCTTTTTGGGAGGATTACTCTGTTGTACAAAGACTTTATACTTTTTATCACGAAGCGGGGCATGCGCGTTACAAATATCGGCACCCCTGTGAATCATCTGAGTGTACTGCAGCACCTGATGACTATCCGGTAATGTGGCTTTCAGTTCTTCCATCAAATACTCCATTAGAAGAATTTATCAGAGATAAAAACAATTTTTTTAAAAGGAATTGGGAGGGTATAAGATATTTTGATTGCTCTTAAATTAAGCAGTATGCTTTTTAAGATTTTTTTAATCAGTTTAAATATTTTTTTCATATACCCGCTACCTTCTATACTTTTTCTTTCAGGAGGCATCTTTTATTTAGTAGCACTAGTACTCTCTAAATTCCCACCAAAAAAGATAAATTATTTCTATGGATATCGTACAAAAGCATCTATGAAAAGTCAAGAATCTTGGAATTTTGCACAAAATTACACATCAAAAAAATGAAATATATCTCACTATACATTTTTATTATAGGTGCATTTTTGAGTTTTTTAAACATAGAGTTAATGTGGTCTCTTTGGCTTGGTATAATAATATCGGTTTTAATGCCTGTTTTAATGATTCTTGAAGTTGAAAAAGAGCTAAAAACGAGATATCCAAAAGAATAAGTTCGGTTAACAAAAAACGTGAAAGAATTTTTTAATATGATATAAAAAAACGGTTGATTTTGTAAATTTAAGTATTACAAAATAAGTCAAATGATAGAAGTTTCTGTGCAAAATGATAGTCCTTATGAGCTTCCTGCTTATGCAACAATCGGATCAGCAGGAGTTGATTTGAAAGCTTTTTTAGACAGGCCATTGGTCCTAAATCCTTTAGAAAGGAAAATAATTGGAACTGGATTAAAAATAGCCTTACCTATTGGGTATGAGGCCCAAGTTCGTCCTAGAAGTGGCCTCGCTGCTAAACATGGTATTTCTGTGTTAAACTCACCTGGGACAATTGATGCTGATTATCGTGGAGAGGTTGGTGTAATACTAATTAATCTATCTAATGATGCCTTTACAATAAATCCAGGGGAACGAATTGCACAATTGGTTCTAGCAAAGCACGAACAAATTCAATGGAAAATTGATAAAAATCTTTCATCTACAGCTCGAGGATCTAATGGGTTTGGGAGTACTGGAAAAACATAAAGAATGAAGATAATTGTACCTATGGCCGGAAGAGGATCCCGTCTTAGACCTCATACTTTGACAACTCCAAAGCCCTTAATTAGAGTTGCTGGAACCCCTATTGTGAGCCAACTGATTTATGAAATTGTAAAAGCTGTTGATGATCCAATAACTGATATAGGATTTATTATTGGCAACCCAGCTTTTTTTGGGGTTGACGTTGTTACTTATTTAAAGGAACTAGCAAAAGAACTAGGTGCAAAACCACATATTTTTAGGCAAGACCATCCTTTGGGAACAGGCCATGCTATCATGTGCGCAGAAAGACTCCTTAGTGGACCGGCTATTATAGCCTATCCCGATACCCTAATTCGTTCAAAGTTAAAATTAGATCCAAAAGCTGATGCGGTTATTTGGGTAAAAAGGGTGTCTCGTCCTGAAGCTTTTGGAGTAGTTGCATTAGATAAGAAACGAAGAATTATAAATTTAGTAGAAAAACCAAAAGAATTCGTATCCGATTTGGCTGTGATAGGGATTTATTACTTTAAGAATTCAGAAGACTTAAAAGAAGCTTTAAAAAAAGTAGTTGCTCAAGATTTATTACCTGGAGAGGAATACCAAATAAATCATGGAATTCATACCATGATTAAATCAGGGTCAGTTTTTAAAACTGGAGAAGTTCAAATTTGGATGGACTGTGGAAATCCAGAAGTGACACTTGGGACCAATTCAGAGATGTTAGAAATAAAAAAAGCAGAAGGAGAGAATTTGCAACATTCCTCAGCCGAGTTAAATAACAGTATTATTATTCCTCCGTGTTTTATAGGTGAAAATGTAAAGATTAAAAACAGCACGATTGGTCCTGGGGTATCCATTGGTGAAAGAACCCAAATTGATAACTGCCAGCTTAAAAACTGTTTAATACAGAACGATAGTTATCTTGAAAACCTAACACTTGAAAAGGCAATGATAGGGAATCAGGTACATTATAAAGGAAACTCTACTTTTGTTAGTGTAGGTGATTATTCACATTTACAATAGTCTATGAAAAAGTATTTTAATAGTGGTTTAATTTTATTTTCCTCAATACTGTTTATAATTTCTTGTAAAACTGTTGCTGTTCTACCGACTAATAGACCCCTTAAAAATGTCAATTTAGAGGCCCTAGTTTCTAAGATAAAAAGTAATTATCCTAGAGTAAATAAAGTTCGTTCTCGTATCAAAGCCACATTTGACAATGGTAAGCGTGAACAACAAGTTATTGTTCAACTTAGAATGGAAAACAAAAAGAAATTATGGTTAAGCGCTACTATGTTGATTCCAATCGCTAAATTAATGATAACTCCCGATAAGGTTTCTTTTTATGAAAAATTCCAAAAAACTTATTTCGAGGGAGGGTTCGATCTAATAAATAGACCCTTTGGAACAAATTTTAGGTATTCAGATATTGAAAATATATTTTTGGGAAAGCCTATACTGGATCCAGGACTTGGAAAGTGGAAACAAATATCGAATCCTCAGTATTACATTCTTATTCCTCAGGATAAACGTTTAGGTCTAAAGCCTACTTTATTTTTTGATCCTGTAAGTTTTTTATTGAAGGAACAGCGGATTATTATCCCAGGGAGTAAATATTCAATTTCAATAAAATATATACGACATATCAGACTAGAAGGTAAATCTATTCCTAGTTTCATAAAAGTTATTCTCTTTGATGGTGAAGAAACCCAATCTTTAGACCTTGAATTTACAAGGACTTATTTAACCGAAGGACTAACTTTTCCCTTTGAAATCCCCCCAGGTTATTCTAAAATTAAGCTTTAAATGAAGAAAAGTTTTTATTTCCTAATATTTTTTGTTTTGGGATTGGTAATTATTCAAGCTCAGCAAACCTCAAAAAAACAAAAGGAATTAGAAGCTCAAAGACTCCGCTTAAAAAAAGAGATAAAACAAATTAATAGTATTCTTTTTAATAATATAAAAACAAGAAAAAGTGCATTGACTCAAGTTGAAGACCTTCAGGTCAAACTCAATGTCCGTTTAGAACTTATAAAAGTAACAAATGAGCAGGCTAATCTTCTTACAACAAGGATTAGTATAAATGAAAGAAATATTTCAACAAATCGTTTAGAATTAAGGAATCTCAAAGACGAATATGCTAATTTGATTCAAAAATCATACGAAAGTAAATCTTTGCAAAATCGATTAATGTTTTTATTTTCCTCAGAAAGTTTTCTTCAGGCATATAAACGAGTTCAATATTTAAAACAATATGCCAGCTACAGAAGAAAACAGGGAAAAGCTATTGCAAATAAAACAAAATTACTCCAAGAACTCAACCAAACATTAAATAATGAAAAAGCTGAAAAAATTCTTTTAATTGAAGAAAATCGACTTGTTCAACAACAAATAGAAAAAGATGCACAGGATCAAAAATCTTTGATTAAAACTTTAGAACGAAAACAAACTTCATTAGCTTCTCAAATTTCAAAAAAAGAAAAACAACAAAAAGCAATTGACCGTGAGATAAATCGATTAATCCGAGAAGCTATTGCTGCATCAAATAAAGCTTTGGGCAAAAAACGAAAGAAAACTTTTCAGTTGACACCTGAGGCAAAATTGATTGCAGATAATTTCAAGGCAAATAAGGGACGTCTACCCTGGCCGTTAGAAAAAGGGGTAGTAGTTCAAGGTTTTGGTAGACAAAGGCACCCTGTTGTAAAAACAACTACTATTCAAAGTAACGGAGTAATTTTAGCAACAGAGCCTTTAGCACAAGTTCGTGCAGTTTTTGAGGGAGAGGTTATGTCAGTAATTGTAATTAAAGGTAGTAATCCCTCAGTATTAATACGTCACGGAAATTTCATTACGTTATATACCAACTTGGCAAAACTTTATGTTACAAAAGGGGAGAAAGTAAATGCTAAGCAAGCCATAGGGGAGATTTTTACAAACCAACAAACTGGTAAAACACAGTTTCAGTTTGGAATTTTCAATAATGTTAATGCTCTTAATCCAAAAGAATGGGTTTATCAGATGTAAATTAACGCTCTTCAAGATACCACGCTTCTTCCTCTAAAGTATATTTTAAGAAATACAACATGTTGATAGCTTCTTTTTTAGAATTATATCTTCCGTATGCAACTCTATAAAGCCCCTCTGGATTTAACTCTGCTAGTGCAGCAGGATATCCTTCAGCTTTTAAAATTGTAACTTTATTTTCGGCATTCTTTATAGAGCGGAAAGATCCCGCTATTACACTAAAATATATTTGATCTAAAACTACTTCTTTCACTTGACTTGTTGAAAATGAAACATTTACAGAATTTAAGCTGCCAATATCAAAAGTGGCTTCCTGAACATTAATTTCTATTTGCTTTTGGGCCTTTTCTTGTTCGACTACACGTTGTTCAGTTACATAGCGATCACCGAAAAAGTAAGAGGCTCCCACCAATGCTATTGCTATTATACCAATTGCAGCATAACGAAATATTGTAGACTTTTTTTCATTTTCTTTTTGCTCCGGAGTAAACATTAAATTGTCATTACTTGTATCATCCATAATATCATTAGGTTTTGATTTATTTACAGTCTTTAAAATGGGGTAGCGTTCATATGTATGAAGACCAAAGGACTTCAATTCAAAATTGACTTTATCCAAGGGGATAAATTGAATTTTTTTATCTTGATTTAGTTGAATTTTTCCTACACCAGGAAATAGTAGGGTCTGAGTCAGTAATCTTTTTCTCCAATTTCTTACTTCTTTTTCTATAATTCGGAGTGCAGATTCGTATGAAATATTTTCTTTTTGAGCAATGAAATTAGCTAATACACCATCATTTGCTAATAAAAGTTGATTGAAATTCACCTCTTTCCTGGGGGGGTGAAATAAACCCTTATAATCTATTTTTGAACCAAAAGAACGTGTTATAAATGCACCAAATTGGGGAATGCTAACACACTCGTACTGGTAAAGTAATTTTTCTATAGATCGGCTTAAATGCATCAAATCAAAAGTAAGAAAATTATATTAAAATATTTCAGATGTTTTTAATGAAGCAAAGGCATTAATAACCAGCCTTGTCACGAACACGAAGTATTACTTCGCGGGCAACTTTACGAGCTTTTTCTGCTCCTTTAGCCAAAGCAATATATACCTCATCTGGGTTTTGGTGTAAATAATCATAAAGCTTCCTTTCTTTAGCAAAATGCTCTAAAATAAATTCAAAAAGTTGAAGTTTAGCTTGGCCATAACCCATTCCGCCAGCTTTATATTGTGCTCTTAATTCTTCAGAAGAAGAATCAGGAGCTACTAAGGAATAAATAGAAAATACATTACATTTAGTTGGATCTTTAGGAGCTTCCATGGGAGTGCTATCAGTCTGAATACTCATTATTTGTTTTCTGAGTTTTTTTTCAGACAGAAAAATGTTTATTGTGTTGTTTTTTGACTTACTCATCTTTTGCCCGTCTGTGCCAGGAATATTTTGAGTGCTTTCCTGTATTTTAGCTTTAGGAATAACAAACGTTTCACCCATCTGATGGTTAAATCGCGAAGCAACATCACGTGTGATTTCAAGATGTTGAAGCTGATCTTTTCCCACAGGGACTATTTCAGCGTCATAGAGAAGAATATCAGCGGCCATAAGCATTGGATAGGAGAACAAACCGGTATTTACATCAGTTAGATCTTCAGATTTATCCTTAAAAGAATGTGCAAGTGTTAAACGTTGATATGGAAAGTAACAGTTCAGATACCATGTAAGTTCTGTTACTTCACTTACATCACTTTGGCGATAGAAATGGGTTTTTTCAACATCTAGTCCACAGGCCATCCAAGTAGCTGCAGTCGAAAAAGTATTTTCACGAAGTTTTTTACCATTTTTGATTTGAGTGAGCGAGTGTAAATCAGCTATAAACAAAAAGGAATCATCTTTTGTTGCTTTTGCCATTTCGATAGCAGGCAGAACAGCCCCCAATAGATTTCCTAAGTGAGGTGTCCCTGTTGATTGAACTCCTGTTAAAATCCTTGCCATATCAAAATTTTAAACAAATGTACGGTTCCTCAAATAGGAGACCAACTATAGGATATAGATTTTTACAAATAAATAAATATTCATTAGAATAGCAATAGAGTTGCCTTTGCTAAAAACAAATATCATAAAATTAAAATCAAATATATATCCCTTAAAAATCGTAAGATTTAAACTACTTTAAATAATATCTTTGATATATGAGAAAATTACTCTTAATGCTTTGGCGAATTTGGTTTTATCTTCTCTGCACGTTTCCCGTTCTATTACTTTTTATTCCGTTGGCCTTTTTTGTAACAATTCCTAATGGTTATAAATACCTTTATTGGATTGCTAGAAATATTTGGTCTCCTTTTGTTCTTTTTGGTATGGGATTTTGGATTAAAAGACTAAATACTTTTCCGCCTGAGGGGAAAAGTATGGTGATAGTTGCCAACCACAGTAGCTACATGGACATCATGTTAATGTTTCGCATGAGAAAAACTCCTTTTGTTTTTGTTGGTAAAAAAGAATTAGTCAAAATCCCCTTTTTTGGATATTTATACAAGAGAGCGGCGATTACTGTTGACAGAGGCTCTGTAGAGAGTAGGCAAAAAGTATATGAAAGTGCTCATAAAGTTATTGAAAAAGGTTATAGCATCTGTATTTTCCCAGAGAAAGATTATTTAGACGAAAAGATATTGTTAAATTCTTTTAAAAAAGGAGCCTTCAAATTGGCAATAGAGCATCAACTTCCTGTTTTCCCCCTCGTTTTTTATGACTGTAAAAGAAAATTTCCTTGGCACACTAACTTTGGCTATTCAGGTTCTTTACGAATAAAAGCACTTAAGCTAGTTAGCACAAATGGAATGAGTGAAAAAAACATTAATCTTTTATCTTTAGAGGTATATCAAAAAATAGAAACCCAATTGTTAATTGACCCTAAAAAAACCGCAATAGAGGCAATTGAACTGTGGAACAGATATAAGCCTTGATCAAGGATTAACTTTTTTAAGAGTATCCATGATTTTTTGTTCTAGCTCATCCATTAATTCTGGATTATCCTCTAATAAGTTTTTAACCGCATCTCGTCCTTGACCAATTTTAGTATCTCCATAGCTAAACCAAGAGCCACTTTTTTTAATAATTTCATAGTTTACTCCAAGGTCTATAATCTCACCAATTTTAGATATCCCTTCACCGTACATTATATCAAATTCGGTAGTCCTAAAAGGAGGAGCAACCTTATTTTTAACTACTTTGACTCGAGTTTTATTACCCAACACCTCTGCTTCTGTACTTTTAATTTGAGTTGAACGGCGGATGTCTAATCGAACAGAGGCATAAAATTTTAGAGCATTTCCACCTGTAGTTGTTTCTGGATTTCCAAACATAACACCAATTTTTTCACGAAGTTGATTTATAAAAAATACAGTGCAATTTGTTTTGCTTATCGAGGCTGTAAGTTTTCTTAATGCTTGGGACATAAGCCGGGCATGAAGACCCATTTTTGAGTCTCCCATTTCCCCTTCAATTTCACTTTTTGGGGTAAGTGCTGCAACAGAATCTATCACAACTACATCGATAGCCCCCGAACGAATTAAATTATCTGCAATCTCAAGTGCCTGCTCCCCATTATCAGGCTGAGAAATGATTAATTCTCCAACATCAACGCCAAGTTTTTCTGCATAAAAACGGTCAAATGCGTGCTCAGCATCAATAAAAGCTGCAATGCCACCAGCCTTTTGACATTCAGCTATTGCATGAAGTGTTAGTGTAGTTTTACCTGAGGATTCTGGACCGTAAATTTCAATCACTCGACCGCGGGGATAACCTCCCACACCTAATGCAATATCGAGGCCAATGGAACCAGACGATATAGATTCAACTTCTTCAATTACTTCATCCCCTAATTTCATAACCGCCCCTTTGCCATAGGTTTTGTCTAGCTTATCAAGCGTTAACTGAAGAGCTTTTAATTTCGCACTATTTTGATCTGACATAACACATTTTTAGCTAAAATACAGCTTCTTAACTCCGCTTCCAAGTTCGATATGACCGCATTATTAACAATTTTTTTGTAGGTTTAATAAAAATCATTTTATGATAAAATTCATTTTTTTTCTTTCTCTTACTTTAACTCCTCTTTTTGCCCAAGACATCTTACCACTTCGTGATCGAGCTAATTTAATTGATCAAATTCAAAAAGAGCGCATCAAAAAACTTTTACCCAAATTGATGGAAGAACAGGATATTGATGTTTGGGTTATGATTACTAGAGAATATAATGAAGATCCAATAGTAAAAACCTTATTGCCTCCAACATGGCTTAACGCCAGGAGAAGGACTATTTTAGTTTTTTCAAAAACTAAAATAGGTATTGATCCTGTAGCAATCACCAGATATAATTTTGGAGAAAATATCCGTTCTATTTGGAACAAAGAAGAACAACCAAGCCAGTGGGAAGCCCTTTCAAATTATATTGTCAGCCAGAACCCTCAAAAAATTGGAATTAATACATCTAAATATTATGGTATTGCTGATGGGCTAGCAAAAACAGATTATGACGCCCTAATCCAATCTCTACCCTCCAAATTTCAAAAACGAATTGTTTCAGCTGAAACTCTTGCTGTTAGATGGATCGAGACGCGTACTCCTCTCGAGGTTAGACTTTTTAGTCAGCTAACTGAAATTACTCATAATATTATTCAAGAAGCATTTTCCACTAAAGTTATTACACCAGGATTTACTACTACAGAAGATGTTGTCTGGTGGATGCGCGAAAAAGTGTTGAAACTAGATCTTAATACTTGGTTTCATCCAACAGTTGATATCCAGCGTTCAGGAAAAAGTGACTTATACGGATTTGATGGCAAACCAAAATTTGATGTAATAATGCCTGGAGACTTGTTACATTGTGATTTTGGGATTTCATACCTAACTCTTAATACTGACTGTCAAGAGTTGGCATATGTTTTAAAACCCGGCGAAAAAGATGCTCCTCAATTTTTAAAAGAAGCATTAAAACAAGGCAATACTGTCCAAAATGCTTTAACAGACAATTTTATAAAAGGAAGAACTGGAAATGAAACTTTAAAAATCGCCATTAAAGAGAGTAAAAAATTAGGCTTACGGCCACAGATTTATACCCATCCGCTTGGCCTTTATGGCCACTCAGCAGGGACTACATTTGGAATGTGGGATGCCCAACATGGTGTTCCTGGATCAGGGGAACATCCGCTTTACGAAAATACAGCATATGCTATAGAACTTAATGCTAAAGTTTATATTGATCAATGGCAAAAAGATATTCGAATAATGCTTGAAGAGGCCGGGTTTTTTGGCCCATCAGGATTTCGCTATGTAAATGGTCGCCAAACAAATCTGATTTTGATCGGCCAGAAAAGTAAGTATTTAGAATAACTCAAACATTCTAAGACTTATGAAGAAGGGGATATTTTTTTAATGAATAACAACAATCTAATTTTTAACAGCCTTAGCTTTATAGAATGAACTTGTGATAATGAGAAAAATACATGATAACAAAAAGCCACAAGGATTCTTTTATAAATTTTTAGCTGCTATATTCTTTGAAACTAACTATAACTTAAAACAGATAGTTTTGAATATATAAGATTGAGTGTAGAAGTAAGGATTTTAGTACCTTTACATTAACATTTAAATGTTTATAGAATGCAACTGTATAATAAACTAAGTGCGCAAGAACGGGCTGAAATATTAGAGACTGCAGGTACTGAGCGTTTGACGTTATCTTTTTACCAGTATGCGCGCATTGGTAATCCACAACTTTTTCGAGACCATTTATTTTTATCTTGGGAATCTATTGAAGTTTTAGGAAGAATATATGTCGCTCACGAGGGTGTTAATGCTCAGCTTTCTCTTCCGGCTCCATATTTCGAAGAATTTAAAGAACATTTGGATAGTATCTCTTTTTTAAAAGATGTTCGATTAAATATTGCTATTGAGCAAGATCTTAAATCCTTTTTAAAACTGACTATTAAGGTTCGAAATAAAATTGTAGCAGACGGATTAGAAGATAATGAGTTTGATGTTACTCAAAAAGGGATCCATGTAAACGCAACAAAATTTAACAAATTACTAGAGGATAAAAACACTATTTGTGTTGATATGCGAAATCATTACGAAAGTGAGATTGGACATTTTCAAAATGCTATAACTCCAGACGTAGATACTTTTCGCGAATCATTACCAATTATAGAAAAGGATTTATCTAACTATAAAGAGAATAAAAATTTATTGATGTATTGTACAGGGGGTATTCGCTGTGAAAAAGCTTCAGCCTATTTTAAATACAAAGGATTTAAAAAGGTGTTTCAATTGGAAGGAGGGATTATTGAATATGCTCGTCAAGTAAAAAAAAATGATTTGGAGAATAAATTCACAGGTAAAAACTTTGTTTTCGATGAGCGCCGTTCAGAACAGATTTCAGATGATATTATAGCACAATGCCATCAATGTGGAAAACCATGTGACACACATATTAATTGTATTAATGAAGCTTGTCATTTATTATTTATTCAATGTAAGAATTGTGGAGAAAAAATGAATCAATGTTGTTCAAATGCCTGTAAAGAAATTACTCTCTTAAGTGACGAGGAACAAAAAGTTTATAGAAAAGGGAATCATAATAGCAATAAGGTTTTTAAAAAGGGTAGATCTGAGTCACTAAAATTTAAATAATTTTATGATTGTTTAACCTGAAAAAATCAAATTCAAAAAGGATAAATTTGAAAATAAAGTTAAAAAAGACAACTATAATCTACTTTATATTGATTTGCTTTATCAATTGTAAGTCAGACAACGGATATACTAATTACAGATCATTAAATAAGAATGGTTTATCTAAGAGTCCAGTAGTTTTTAATATCCCGGATAAAGTAATAGATAGTGGAGTAAAAAACTTATTTATTCGTTTACGAAACGACAATAGTTATCCATATGCAAACATATTTCTAATTGCAAGTCTTCGAGCTGGAGAAGATTTACTAACTCAGGATACTCTTGAATATGCAATGGCAAATCCAGACGGATCATGGAAAGGTAAGGGATTTAGTGAAATAAAAGAGAGTAAACTTTGGTGGAAAGAAGGGGTTGTTTTCCCAAAAATGAGACCCATTTCTATTGCAATTAGTCAGGCAGTGCGAAATAATGGAAGAGCGAAAGGCATTTTAAGTCTTAAAGGAATCGAGGCTATTGGGATTAGTATAGAAGATAAGTAAAAAAATGGTAAAGAATAAAGGCAAAAAACATAAAGTGTCTTATAAAAAATACATTTGGATATTATGGGGATTATTTCTTCTATCCATAATAGGCGTATTCATTTTGTTTGGAGGAGCAGCTTTTGGTTTGTATGGTCCTATGCCAGATCTTCAACAACTAGAAAACCCGAGAACTAATTTAGCATCCCAAATTATTTCCTCTGATGGCAATATTTTAGGGAAATATTATTTTGACGAAAACAGAACTCCAATTGCTTTTGATGAAATCCCAGTCAATATGATTGAGGCTCTCATAGCTACTGAAGATGAACGTTTTTATGAACACTCAGGAATTGATTGGCTTGGTACACTTCGTGCTTTTGCTTTTTTAGGAAAGCGAGGCGGAGCCAGTACTATTTCTCAACAGCTAGCACGTCAAATTTTTGTTGGAGTCCGTTCGCGAAACTTGATTAAAACAATTCTTCAAAAGGCTCAAGAGTATGTCATAGCTGTTCAACTTGAAAAACGCTATACAAAAAAAGAAATCCTGTCAATGTATTTAAATAAATATGATTTTGGCTATCAAGCTGACGGTATTCGTTCTGCAGCTAAAATATTTTTTAATAAAACACCAGGAGAATTAAAAATTGAGGAATCTGCAACTTTGGTGGGTATGTTAAAAAATTCATCCTATTTTAATCCGATTAGACGCCCAGAACTAGTAAAATCTCGCAGAAATATAGTTTTTCAACAGCTTCTTCGTAATCAACTAATTTCAAAAAAGGATAAAGATTCTTTAGATCAAATACCTTTAGTAGTAAATTATACTCCAGAGTCTCATCGCGAAGGACTAGCAACTTACTTTAGGGCTTATTTAAAAGAATTTATGGATGGCTGGATTAATGAAAATTTAAAATCAGACGGAACAAAGCACAACTTATATCGTGACGGTTTACGAATTTTTACCACTATTGACTCGCGTATGCAACAATTTGCAGAAGACGCAGTAAGTGGTCACATGAAAAACTTACAAAAGGAATTTTTTTCCCAAAACACAAAAGAATTAAATCCCACAGCACCTTTTTTAGATCTTCGTGAAGGTGAAATCGATACTCTATTGGAGAGAGCTGCATATCGCTCCGAGCGTTGGCGTAAAATGAAACTTTCTGGCCTTGTAAAAGAAGAGATTTTAGCTTCATTCAAAAAGAAAGTACCCATGAGGGTTTTTAGTTGGAAAGGGGAAATAGACACAATTATGACGCCTATGGACTCAATTCGATATTATAAGTATTTTCTTCGAGCCTCTTTAATGTCTATGGAGCCCCAAACAGGTCATGTGAAGGCATGGGTTGGGGGGTATAATTATAAACACTTTCAATATGATCAGGTAAAGCAAGGGCGAAGACAAATTGGATCAACATTTAAGCCTTTTTTATATGCAACGGCTATTGATCAACTAAAACTATCTCCCTGTGATTCCCTTCCTGACGCTCTTTTTTGTATTGAGCCAATGAAACACGGGAATATTGATGCTTGGTGCCCAAAAAATTCTGGGAATAAATATGGAAAAACCAGAACACTAAAAAATGCTTTAGCAAATTCTGTAAACACAGTTAGTGCGCGATTAATGGACTTAGTAGGACCTCTTCCTGTGATTAATCTAGCTCGAAAAATGGGAATTTCGTCATATCTACCAGCAGTACCTTCAATTGCGCTTGGGACACCAGACATTAGTTTGTTTGAGATGGTAGGGGCTTACAGCACTTTTGTTAATCAAGGGATCTATGTAAAACCAATTATGATTACACGTATCGAAGACAAAAATGGGCGTGCGTTATATGAGGTGATGGCTGAGACTCAGGATGTGTTAAGCGAGGAAGCTGCTTATGTTACAGTAAATTTAATGCAAGGGGTCACCACTGAGGGTTCAGGGGCTAGATTACGACATGCAGGCCTTGAGAAGACTAATTATATTTACGAAAAAGTTGTAACTGGATATCCATATATTTTTGAAAACTCAATTGCAGGAAAAACAGGAACTACACAAAATCAAAGTGACGGTTGGTTTATGGGAATGGTGCCTAATTTATCAACTGGCGTTTGGGTTGGAGGAGAAGATCGAGCCATTCATTTTGAGACAATTGGCTATGGGCAAGGGGCAACAATGGCTTTGCCTATCTGGGGGAATTATATGCGAACTTTGTATGAAAATCCTGAATTTGGAATATCCCAAGAGGATTTTATTGCTCCAGAAAACCTAAGTATTTCTGTGGATTGCGAAGAATTGGTAGGTTTAGAGTCTAAAGAAAAACCTAAACTTAAAACGGATCTAGAGGCACTTGGCTTCTAAGGGCTCTGATCTGAAGCAAACCATTCAACATAACACGTTTCTGTTTCCCTTAAGATTAAATGATGGAGACTTAATCCTTTAGGAAGCTCATCTTTAATTTTTTTAGCAAAATCTATTATCATCATCTCACTAGTTGGCTGGTATTGAACTCTTTTAATTTTGTGACCCTCTTTTTCCAGATAATCAGCTAATTCTATATGAGGAGAGTTTACATTTAAAACAGTAGCATGATCAAAAGGCTTGACAATAGTTTTATCAATAATTTTTTTTAAGTCACTAAAGTCAATAACCATTCCAGATTTTACATTACTTGGGTCCAATATTGGAGTACCAATTAAGCTTACGGAGAGTTTATAGCCATGACCATGAATATTTTTACATAAACCATCATGTCCGAAGAGTGCGTGCCCTGTTTCAAACTTAAACTCTTTAGTTATTCTAACTAATTCAGCCATACATCTTATAAAGTTTTAAGAATTTTTTGAGTAGTCTTTTCTAAGACTAATCTAGCGGTTATTTCAGCATTTTTTGGAAGTAGGGTCTCCCAATGATCAGTATTTTTCCAGTGAAGATTTTTCAAGCTTTTTACTGCCTGTGGAGAATAAGCTGACATTCTTTCAGCGACTTCATTTACCTTTTTATTCAATTCATCTTCATTTTTAACAACATCGGCAAACAGGCCTCTACTTAAAGACCATTCTGAATCTTTCCAGTTTTCTGTATCTAATGAAAGTTGTGAAAAAGCAGTAGCTCCTATTTTTCTAGAGACAGCAGGTTCAATCACATACGGGCCAAGACCAATAGATAGTTCAGAAAGTTTTATAGATGCACATTTTGTGGCAATAGCAAAGTCACAAGCAGAAACCAAGCCAACTCCACCACCTACAACTTTACCTTGAATTCGAGCAATTACAAATTTTGAAAGACTTCTCAAAGTATTAATAACGTTTGCAAAACCCATAAAGAATATAGTAGCTTGTTCAATGTTTTTAAGTTCTTTCATTTCTATAAAAGATGCACCACCACAAAAGGCCTTAGAACCAGCACTTTGAAGAACAATAACCCTTACTTTTTCATTTGCTTCAAGGGCTAGTAATTGTTTTTGAAGCTCTTTAAGACTATTTTCTCGCAAAGAATTTCCAGAGGGATCTCCAAATTCAAGAATTCCCACAGCGGCTTTTCGATAATGTTTAACGTAAATTTTCATTAGGCTATAAAAGTAAGCAAAGTAAAGACTAACTAAAACTTTTTGAAACGATCCTTAAATTTAACTTTTTACAGAAGTACATTATAAAATAAATTCTAACACAAATGACAAACTACTAAATTAAGACGTGGTACTTTTGTAAAAAAAATGAATGCAAAATATTTTAGTACCAATAGGAATTTCAAAGAACGCTAAAAGCAACTTAAAATTTGCAATTAAGCTAGCTAACTCATTTGGAAGTTCGATCTATGCAATTGATGCTTATCCATCAACCTCTAGTTTAACCTCTATTTCAAATGTCAGTTTGCGTTTAGCCAAAGAGAAAATCGAACGTATTCGGATTTTAATTAATCAAGTAAAACCCAAAGCATCTAATATAAAAATTGTAGAAAGTGAATTGGATTTGATAGGAGCTATAAAAAAATTAGATCAAAATATCGGAATTGATCTTATTATAACAGCATCTTTAAATAACGAAATTAATAATGAAGTCTTTTTAGGGCCTATAGCGGGAAGCTTAATTAAACGTTTAGATATCCCAGTTTTAGTTGCTCCCTTAAACAAGGGCTTTAAGCCTCCAAAAAAGATGTTATTAGCCTTTAAAACAGGTGAAGTAAAAGATGTGTCAACTTTAAATGCTATGATTGAATTTCAAGACAAATTTAAAGCTAAACTAAAGCTATTATTGGTAAAAGTCCCTGGATTTATAAATCGGAATCATAGCCTAGATGATATTTTGATGAAGCGCTCAGAAAATTTGATTTATTCCGAAAATGAAACTGTTTATAAAGGTGTCCTTGAATACTTCCAAGTTTTCAAACCTGATATTTTGGTTACTTTTAAAAGAGAACGTGGATTCTTTGAAAAGCTTTGGGAACCTGACATTATATATAAAAAAGATTTTTATTGTAAAGTTCCTTTGCTTGTTTTAAAAAATAAAGATTAAAAAATATATTTTGTCATACCGTATTTTTTTATTTTTTATTTTAACCACTGGGCTTAATGCTCAAAAATACATCGGTCTAAACGTAGATAATGACTTGTATTTTGGTAGTGACCGATATTATAGCAGTGGGATTTTTCTTGAATTTGGGAAATTAATAAAAACCCCCTCTGACTCCATTTTAAAATTTGGTTATATTTCAAAACATTGGGTTTTAGGACAGGAAATCAATACACCGGCGCTTCACTACACTGAAAATATATCAAAAATGGATTATCCATATAATGGTTGGTTATTTTTAGGGTTTAAAAAGGAATTCTTTAAAAAACCAAATTTAGGCTATGGTTGGGAAATTCAATTTGGTTCAACAGGAGCAGAAGCTTCATTAGCTAAAGTTTTCCAAAACACCTATCATACTTATATTTTAAATGCAAAACAATTAACTTGGGCATCATCAATACCTCAAGCTTTTCACTTAAACTCAAATTTATCTTTTTTCTGGGGAAAACCTTATAATGATAAAATTAAATTTATTACTAGTAACAAAATCCAATTTGGATCTTTCAGAACATCAATTAATTCAAGATATGGTTTACAATTCGGCTCATTAAAGGGCTTACCATTTTTTGGAAACCGCTTAGAAATTTTAGAAAATGGATTCTCCTTTTTTTTAGGGATGGAATTAGAATATAATTTTCATGACTATTCTCTATCTGGGAGTCTGTTTAGTCAATCAAGCCCATTTAATTTAGTTGCTGAAAAACTCCGAAATAAATATCAAGCGGGATTCACATATTTTAAGCTTCCTTGGAAAGTTAATTTTTTGTTTAACAATACCTCTAGGTATATTAAAACTCAAAAATACAGTCGGCACCCTTTTTTAAGAATTGCAATAACTCGGATATTCTAAATATATCAGACTAATAAGAATATACTTATTTAGTTTTTAAACTTAAGAAACAGATTTTCAAATTAGAGAATTGATAAAAACTTAAAGCTTTATTTGCGAACTAAATATAGGATATGTTAAACCAAGTTGAACCCCAGAAGTATTGTTCGTTTGTATTTGAACAGCAGGACTACTTCTTGAAGCCCATCTAAAATTTGCATAAATTACAAATCTTCTATAGAATTGGTATCCTAGTTGAATAAAGCCTCCTAAACTGTTTTTAAAAACACCCTTAGAATATGCTTCATAATTTTCAATGTCCTCTTCTATTCTAATGAACTCTGCTTTGTTAAAAACGTTAAAATTACTTCCCAACCCAATACTAGTTTTTTTGGTTGGGTGTAATCTAATACCAAGAGGAATACTAAAGTATGATATCCGGTCTTGAACTAATGAATTTTTAACTTCATAAGAATATTTTACGGGACTGTAGTTTATCCCACTAACAAAGCCCATGGTTCTTGACATCCTAAATTCCATTTGAATAAACCCTCCTAAGATGAGTTTAGGAGTTGTTTTTTTCTGATATGTATTAATGCGGTTAACATCTATTCCAGCATATATTGACCAACGAGAATAGGCCTCATCTAAAGCAGGACCTTTGTTATATTGAAGTATTAACAAGTCTCCTCCCTGGGCATGACCATAATAACATCCACTAATTAAAAGAAGTAGAAAATAAACTAAAAGATATTTAAATTGTTTGTCAATAAATACAGCAGTTTAATAATTATGCTTCTTTCTTATAAACTTTGCGAATTCTTTTGCCCCTTTTTGTTTAAAATTTATAGTATCACGACTTATTATAAAGAATTCGTTTAAAGTTCCCTCTCCTACAAATTCCCAAGTGATACTTTGACTTTTTTCATTGATTTCAAGAACTTCATAGGGTAAAGGGTTAAAAAACCGCTCTCTTTTAACTTTTAAATAAGCTTCATTTTCTAAAAATTAAATGCAGAGCTCCCCCCCTGATAATTCTGAATAACCGCACCAAACTCCACCTTGAAGATAATTATTTAAATCTATTTTTGGACTACAAGACATTAAAACAGAGAAGAGTAAAGTAATTGTTAAAGAGTATTTCATGATAAATAAAAATTAGGCTATAAAAATAGTCATTTAAGTAAAATTTACAGCTAATTAATATATTGGTACAAAAAAAAGCCTTTGGAAGCTGATTCCAAAGGCTACAATTAACCATAAACCAATAAAATATCTACTGTCAGCTCCATAAATCAAAATTCATTTGTAGATACAATACTTGTATATACAAATATATAATTATAATTTATACGAACAAATTTTTTTCTTATTTAACTTATGAGGCTGCAACTATATATAATAACATCTTCGAATAATCAAGCATAAATTCTAAAATGAATAATTTTAAGTATGACTATTTATTGATGCTAGAAACGAACTTGTATTTTAAGGTCATAAATTACTAAAAGAGTAATAATAAACAAGCTATTTTTCAGTGTCAGTTGTTATTTATTAAGTATTTATTATAATTTTCGTTAGATTTAACATATGAGGCAATCATACGATTATATTATCATTGGAGCAGGTTCTGCGGGTTGTGTCTTAGCTAATCGGCTATCAAAAGATCCAAAAAAATCTGTTTTATTGTTAGAGGCAGGAGGGCCAGATACTAATATGAATATTCATATTCCTGGCGCATATTTAAAGGTTCATAAAAGTAAGGATGATTGGGGATTTTGGACAGAGGAACAACCCAATGTTTTGAATCGAAAAATATATTTACCAAGAGGTAAAACTCTTGGTGGGAGTAGCTCAACAAATGCGATGGCCTATGTAAGAGGCAACCCTGCAGATTATGATGGTTGGGCAGAACAAGGAAACTTTGGCTGGAGTTTCAATGAATTACTTCCTTATTTCAAACGTTCTGAAAATCATGAACAAATTGATTTAATGGATTCTGGTTATCACTCTAGCTCTGGAGAGTTAGGGGTTACTATTCCAAATAGGTTTCAAACACCATTTGTAGATGGATTTATTGAAGCTTGTGCAGCAATTGGCATTCCAAAAAATTTAGATTATAACGGTAAAATTCAAGAAGGAGCTAGCTTAGTTCAAAGCACTATTAAAAAAGGAAAACGTGAAAGCGGTGCAACTGCTTTTTTAAAACCTGTTTTAAAGCGACATAATTTGACAGCTATTACTAATGCAAGAGTTGATAAGATTATCTTAGAGGGGAAAAATGCGGTAGGAGTTCAATACAAAAAAGGCGGGAAAACAATTCAAGTGTATGGGCATAAAGAAATTATTCTCTCAGCAGGAACTTTTAAGTCGCCCCAGTTATTAATGCTTTCCGGAATCGGAGAATTGTCGGAACTAAAAAATCACGGGATTCATTGCATACATGAATTAAAAGGAGTTGGAAAAAATTTGCAGGACCACTTATTTTATCCAATATGTGCTCAATCAAAAACTCAAGAAGGAATTAACCATTATATCTCTCCTTTTAACCAAATTAGAGCTGCTTGGAATTATTTTGTCAATAAAAAAGGAGTTTTTTGTAATAGCCCACTTGAAGGAATGGCCTTTTTTGATCTTGACCAAAAAGGTGGAAAAGTAAATTTTCAACTACATTTTTCTCCAATATCCATAGGAAATGAATATGGTTATGATGCATATGATCTTTATGACTATCCAAGAATAGATGGGTTTACAATATTACCAACTCTGTTACACCCTAAAAGTAGGGGAATTGTAAGTCTTTCCTCTTCAAACCCAATTGAGCCCCCAATAATTCAACCCAATTTCTTAAAAGAAAAAGAAGATCTAGATCAACTAATTAAAGGAGGTAAGGTGGTTTTTAAAATTATGGAAGAAAAAGCAATGAAAAATCATATAAAAGTTAATGGCCTCCCTCATAATCGAAGCTCTGACGACATACTTATTGAACATATAAAAAAAACTTTAGAAACTGTTTATCATCCTGTGGGAACTTGTAAGATGGGGACCGATTTAATGGCAGTTGTTGATCCAAATTTAAAAGTTCACGGGATTAAAAGTCTTCGAGTTGTTGATGCATCTATCATGCCAAAAATTGTTTCGGGAAATACGAATGCTCCGGTTTTTATGATTGCAGAAAAAGCAGCAGATATGATTTTAAGTGAATTATAAAATTCTTTTAAAAAGGGGGAGTTAATAAATTTAACGTGCTGTTTCTAATACGATAACTCCAGCTCTAGCTTGCTTTCCCCATCGATTTGTTTCAGCTGCATTAATCAGAATTCTAACCTTTCTAATAAGTGGTGAGAGAGCAAGTACATCAACAGGTGGAGAATTAAACTGCTGCCCATCTATTATCCATAATGGATATATCCTAGACGATTCTTCAGTAAAAGTTTGATATTGTCTAAGAATTGGAAGACCATCACCATTTCTAGAACTAGGCAAGTGAAATTTGAGAGCTAAATACCAAGTTTGAGCATTTTCATTAATACCCCATTGATTAAGACCCATATTGGTATACTTAGCAATACGATCTTGCTCTTTTTGTTGTTTTTTTATAGCTTTAATTTCTTTCTTTGTAAGTCCTTTTATTTTAACTTTTTCTTGGGCATTTATGAATAATCCATAAAGGGTTAATATTATAACTAATATTTTTTTCATTTAATTAAATATTTTTCAACCTTTTTAAAAAGGATACTATTTCCATTCAGTTATTATTTGGAAACATAACTAAACTACAAAAAACCATTCGATTAAAATTAAGCAAAAAAGCGATAATTATTTTTTTTAAGATTATTGTAAATTTATATTATGGAAAAAAAATTACATGCTTTAGTTTTGGGTGCCACGGGTGCCACGGGACAAGAACTAGTGAGACAACTGCTAAGTAACCTTAATTTTGATAGAGTTTCTATTTTTACAAGAAAAACATTTAATGTTGAGCATAAAAAACTAGTTAAAAATAAAATTGATTTCTCAAAATTAACAGAGTATAAAAATTTAGTTAAAGGAGATATTTTCTTTTCAGCACTAGGGACTACTCTAAAGGAATCTGGGAGTAAAAAACAACAATATTTAGTAGATTATACATATCAGTATGAATTTGCTAAAATGGCTTCAGAAAATGGAGTTACCAATTATTCACTAGTTTCATCGACAGGTGCAAATGAAAAATCTTTTTTTTTCTATCCTAAAACTAAAGGAGCACTCGAAAAGTCAGTAAAAAAACTCAAGTTCAACAAAATCCAAATTTTTCAACCCCCAATGCTGATAAGACCCTTGGAATTAATGAGAGAAGGAGAAAAAGTAGGTATAAAAGTTTTTAAGGGTTTGAATAAAATTGGAATTCTAAACTCACAAAAACCTTTACCTGTAGAATATTTAGCAAAAAAAATGATTAGCGAGTCACTTTTAAAAAGATCAGATACAATAACTACATTTAAATCGAAGGATTTGTTTGAGAGTATGAGTTTTAATTAATTGTTTAGTTGTAATGATTTAACCCCTTTTTGATTTTAAAGGGGTTTTATTTATTTAAAGCGCCAATTTAAAAGTAAAACCTTTACTTTAGCTGTTCATATAAAATAAAAAAATAATGAGTGTAGGAACAGTAAAATTTTTTAATAACGCCAAAGGGTTCGGATTTATAACGCCAGAATCAGGTGATAAAGATGTATTTGTACATAGTAATAATTTAATTGACAATATCACTGAAGGAGACAAAGTGAGTTTTGATGTGGAGTCAACTGAAAAAGGCCCAAGCGCAATAAATGTTAAAATAGAATAATTTTTTCTATTTTTTTTTATTTACAAAGCCCCTTTATAAATAGAGGGGCTTTTTTTTAACATAAATGCTATCTTTGATAAAAACCATATTATGAGTAGCAAATTTTTTGGTAATAGTAAAGTTAAAGATCCTCAAGGACAAAAAAATAAAAAAACGATAACCCCTAGAGCTGTTAAAAGAACTATGGCAGTTCGAAAAACAGGTCGAGGGAAATAATCATTCAGAGGTCGTTTGGGGTAGATTTTAAAAATCCATCCAACACTTACTGATGTTTATTTTTGGTCAGGATATTTAAACCATATACCTCCTACAAACATAAAAGCAATTGTTGCCCATATCACAATTGACGGAAAATCAGGCGCTAAAGGGACTGTTCCCATTTCGACAGTATGGCCAAATTGATTAATAACCGCGTCTGCACTTGATGAAATTTCAACCCCAGATTGCTTTAATTCTGAAAGCTGGTATGACATGCCTTTTTGAGCCTGAACCAAAAAGGATGACACTTGAAGCCCAAAGAAAATTATACATGTACAAAATAAGGTTAAAACTGCTTTAGCATAGGTTGGCATATTTAACTCTCTAGACCTTCTTATAAGATAAAATGCTAATATTGTCATAATAATGACACAAAGAAGATAAATGGCATTATTTATAAAATTCAGATTTGCTAATTGGATAATTTCAAATTCTTTCATTTTTAGTTTATTTATGGTTAATTTAAAACAATATACAAAGAAGATATATAAGTATTTTAAAAAAAGATTTCTTCCTATAACTTTAAATAAAATCATTGAATTTTTAAACCTATGCGTATCAAAATTAAATTTAATATATACAAGCTAATCTGTTTTTTAGTCATCAGTCATTTGTCATTTGCACAAAGTAAATTTGATAGTTTATTTAAAGACCCAAAAAGACTAACAACTCATAAATTAAAGTTAGAATTTTCCGATACACTTGGAAATAACACCTCCCTGCCATTATTAATTATAAAAGGTAAAAATAAAGGGAAGGTATTCACAATTCTAGCAGGAGTTCATGGAGCAGAATATGCCCCAATAATTGCCACTCAAGAGCTGATAAAAGAATTAAATCCTGATGAACTAGTAGGAACAATAATTATATTACCTATTACAAATATTGGATCTTTTTACACGAAGACACCTTATATAAACCCTTTGGATAATAAAAATATAAATAGAATTTTTCCAGGTAAAAAAGACGGAACTGTTTCTGAGAAAATTGTCAATTTTATAAGTTCAGAAATTATCCCAATAAGTGACGTGTTTCTTGATGTTCATAGTGGTGATGCTTCTGAAGATCTTCTTCCTTTTGTATGCTATTATGATAATAAAAAATTTTCGAAGCAAACCAAGATTACAAGAGAGCTTTGTGAATATAGCGGATTTGAAAATGTTGTGTCATATTCCTATACAATTAAAGAAGATGAACCAGCACAATATGCATTTAAACAGGCATGTCAAGCTGGAAAAATTGCATTTAGCTTTGAAAGTGGTAAACTTGGATATTTACAACCTGAAGCAGTTAAAAGAATTAAAAGAGGTTTTTATAGAATTTTCAATAAACTTGAGATGTACAATTCCAAAGAAGTATTGGGACAGATGAAATTTCAAAGATTAGATAGACAGATTTATATTGACTCTCCGGCAAAAGGTATTTTTTATAGTAAATTTAAGGCTGGAAGCAAAGTTGTTAAAGATGAAATAATTGGATATATAACTGATGAGTTTGGTAAAACAATAAAAAAAATAGTATCACCAAAAACAGGAGTCATACTTTATATGAAAGGTACACCACCTACTAAAACTGGCAGTAGATTATTTTGTATAAGCTCATATAAAACATAGTCCCCTGACGATCACTATTCACTTTAAAACCCTTTAATTTTTTAGACTAAACTTGCCCTCCTAGTTCAACGGATAGAACAAGAGTTTCCTAAACTTTAGATCCAAGTTCGATTCTTGGGGAGGGTACATTATTAATTTTTCTTATCGAAAAGCCCTTCAGAGAGGTACTTAAGTCCCGTATCACATGCAATAGCAACTACTCGAGATTTCGGGCCTAGTTTTTGGGATATTTGTATAGCTGCAGCAACATTCATTCCACTTGAGGTACCACAAAAAACACCTTCTTTTAGGGCAAGGTCTCTAGATGTTTGTCTAGCAATTGATTCTTCTATGGTTATAACATCATCAACAAGTTTTGAGTCATATATTTTAGGTATAAATCCAAGCCCAACTCCTTCAACATTATGGGAGCCTTTAATACCTTTTGATAATATTGGCGAACTAGATGGTTCTACAGCAATAATTTTAGAATTAGAATTTGCGTTTTTAAATGCCTTTGCGATTCCCATAAGCGTCCCTGCAGTCCCAACTGTATCACAAACAGCATCTATACTTCCATTAATCTGATCAAGAATTTCTTCTCCTAAAGGAACAAATCCTTTTATTACGTCTTCATTGTCAAGTTGATTGGTGAAAAAAGTATTTGGTTCTTTTGAAATTTCTTTAGCTCTATTGATCATTTTATTTATTAATTCTTTGGTAATCTTTCCATCTCTACTCTTTATGACCTCTAAATCAGCTCCAAGTGAATTCATTAAACTAATCTTCTCTTTTCCAAATACATCTGCAGTAATTAATCTAAATCGATATCCTTTTAAAGAACAGACGAATGCTAATCCAGCTCCTGTGCTACCTCCAGAATATTCAACAACTGTCATCCCTTTTTTTAAATCACCCCTCTTTTCTGCTCCTTCTATCATGGCTAGCGCCATTCTATCTTTTTTTGAACCAGTTGGGTTATATGCCTCTAATTTCAAATAAATTTCACCACAACCTCTTGGAACTATTTTTTGAAGTTTAACTATCGGAGTATTTCCAATTATTTCTAAAATATTTTTCATAAAATAAAATTAATTAATATTTCTTTTTTGTCACAGGATTAGGGACAAGTAGTATTTAACTGATTTCAAATATGTTATGTATAATTTTACTACCTTAAACCTAATTGAGGATTTAAAAAATGAAAATTTCAAAACTTATTTTAATTTTGAATTTACTTGTAGCCGTAAATTTTATTTACGGTCAAAGGCCAAATACAAAAAAAATAGCCGTTCCCTATCTGCAATCTCCTATAAATCCGTTAAATAAAAATATTGAAACCTATTTTTCTAAAGTAGTAAATTATTCAACTGTTTTTCAAACGTCAAATTCTCAATTAAATTTAAAAGGTTATAAAAAAGTCTCATCAATTGGAGAAGCAGATTTAGAGGTAAAGTTTGTGATAAATAATGCCTCTTTTACAAGCAAGCCCTTCAAAGCAAAATATAAGAAAAAAGTTAATGATAGTACATATATTGATGCTGAGGGAGGAAAGTATATGGTTGAGGCAACAATTAATTTCAGTGAATACGTAAATGATTTAAAAAACGATAAACTATTAATTTCAAATGAGGGAATTAATATTTCAAATCAATTTACCTCCGATTTAATTAAGGATTACGCTTCCGCTGTAAAGCAGCATAACAACAATAGGTCATCAATTGCAATAAGAATATTTAATGAAAATGCCAATGAAGGGTTAATGAGATTTAATAATTCTGTCAATGATAAATATGGGTATCCATTATATTATTACTATATCGCATTTGCAAGAGGTAGAGGAAAAAAATTTGATTATTCAGATTTATCAAGATCTTTTGAAAATATTGAAAGAATTAAGGAAATTATAAAAATTGCTTTTTCAGGATCAAATCCACCTAGATATGGAAATTTTAGTGACGAAATGACAAATGAATTATCTTCTAGAACTGAAGAATGTATAAAAATATTGGAGAATGCAATAAAAGAATATATACCTAAGAAAAAAAGAACTAGAATAGGAGATAAAATGATTGATCATTTATATATAAATTTATCTGCTGCATATTTTTTAAATGGAAATTTAAATAAAGCTTCTGAAAGCCTTAAAAAAGTTAAAATAAATAAAGGAGAGATTAAGGAGGCTGGAAGGTTTAACTCTAAAGTAGATGATGTTAATAACAGAATAAAAGCACAATGAAAAAAATATTAATAGGGGAATAATTATTCAGAAACTATACAAAACAAAGTCGTCAAGTGTTCCTCTTAGTGAGTTCAAGGACTTTTTTTATATTTAATATCATAAATTGATAAAATCAAAAAGCTTTTAATCCTTTTATTAACTTTCGTAAAGCTAGGCTGTTCATCTAATATGAGTGAAAACAGCTTATCTACTGAATTAGAATATTATAGCTTATCAGTTACTTCCTCGGATGGAGGGACAGTTAATACAAATGGTGGTTATTACAAAGCTGGGACCCAAATAAAAATAACAGCCACTCCAGATGAAGGGTATGTTTTTTCAGAATGGATGGGTATCAACTCAAATGAAAATCCTTTGACTGTAAAAGTGGATTATGATCACAATATATCAGCAATCTTTATCAAATTTGATTAAAAGTTTAAATGCTCAGTTTATTCTAAAGCAGTCTCCTTCATTGCAGCTGCCATTGCTCCTGATGCATCAAAGTAATCTCTCATTTCATGAATTTGTCCTTTAGCATTAAACTCGAAACTATGGTAAGCATTTGTTATGATAACATTACCATTCATCGGATTTTTAGCAGTCCAAACCCCATAAGTTCTTACACTTCCATTTGAAACACCTAAGGAATCTGTTCCTGGAAGCCATACTTCAGCATTATAGGTAATCTCGTCAAAATTATCCATCCATCCTTTACCCGCTGCGATGAAGGAATCATATTTTCCTGGTTCTGATCCATAGAATGGTGGATAGTGAGTCACTCCTGGACAGATCAGAGGCTTTTGCCCTTCAATATCTTCAGTTAGAAAAAGATCAAAGAACTTTTGAGCTGTAGCAAGATTCTTAGAGTAATTTTCATTCAAATTGGTCGAGGTTTTTTCTCCAGTTTGATTACATGAACTTGTTAAAACAAGAATGCCAACAAATAAAATAATATTTTTCATTTTTTTGATTTTAAAACTACAATGTATGAAAAATTCAATTAAAGCTGTTTCGGTTAGTTTTGATTGAATAAAAGCTTTATTAAGGCCATATAAAAAACCTTTAATATAAAGGTGCTTCATAAAATTAATCGTATAAATATATTTTCATCCTGCATAAATATAACCACATCCCTTAGCTTGAACTTCACCAAGTGCCCATACTCCAGTCGGAACAATTTGGATGCCTTCTATAATATGATCTTTGAAATCTTGGAACACTTTGTCAGGATCTAAACTCTTCCTTTTAGCTATAATACCGCTAATAATTTTTGTTGCAGTACCACAAACACAAAATAAGGATCCTTTTTCCAACATTTCTGAAATACCAACAGTTCCACCAGCTGGTAAATCTCCTTTTTGAGGAATATTAGTAAAATTTCGAATTGAAGGTTTTCCAGTTTTTGGATCGCTTACACTAAAGAACTCTCCTAAACCATACTTCTCCCAAAGCGCAGATTTAAATGCTGGTGATATTCCCATGGATCTAAAAACAGTAATTGCAGTTATATCATTCTCAGGGACCTTCATATCTATATTTGATTGATAAAAGGCCCAATTCCAGTGAATAGGAAAGCCTTTATTGAATGAAGTGCCGTCGTAGACAATCTTTTTAGATCCTTTTACTTTTGATACCCAATCTTTTGCATCTGATATTTCATCATCATTTGTATCTAGATTTAAATCTAGAGTTTCAATTTCCTTGAGTAATGGGAATGCGCTTGTTGTAGTTCCTAGTGCCAACGCAGCTATAAATGATCTTCTTGTTTGAGACATAACTTTTAGTAGTTTAGTTTTATTATGTAAATAAATATAATAACAAATTTTTGAATTTTGAATTTCTTTTTTGACAAACAAAATCAAAATTTGAATTAATAATTTTGTTATTTATTAGGTGAATTTTTTATTATAAATAAGTGAATAATGGAATTTTCAAGACATTATATATTTTTAATTGCACTATATATCTCATTTTTCCAAACATTATATCCCTTTTGACTTAGATGTAATTTATCAATCAAAAAATATTGATCTATAATAGTCCCGTTAGAATTAATAAAATGCTTAAAAATATTTACATAAAAAGCCTTTTCAGTTTTTTTAAGATTATTTTTTATTAAGTGATTTAATCTTTTTATTTTTTTCATTTCATCAATTCTATGTTGGCTTGGTTTAATAGAAACACAAAGAATATTAGCATTGGGGAATTTAATCTTGATTTTACGAATTAATTCTTTGTACAGATTATTTATTTCTTCTGCTGAATATCCTAAAGAGAGATCATTCCCACCAACATATAATACAATTATAGCAGGATTAATTTCTGAAAATAGGGTTTCAAAATAAGTCAAACAATCCTTTATAAAAGCCCCTCCAAATCCTAAATTTAACACATTATAAGGAGCAAAATCTGAATTTAAGTTTTTCCACAATCTAAAGGTTGAACTTCCATAAAAAACAACAAGATTTTTTTTATAAATAGCACTTTCTTTTTTTTTGACAAGCTTATTAATTTCGTTTTGATATCCTGATGTGACACTCCTTAAATCGCCTACCCATTTACGGTATTTTTTATTTAAAGAATTAAGAAAAATACTCAATTGATTTCGGTTACTAGAGTCTTTGATTACCTCAGATAATCGGAAAGGTTTTTTTATTTCACAGCGATAAACAGTTCGCGAATGATATTTATCAAAATTAACCATCACCAATGGAACTATCAATGGATCTAATTTTGAGTGTATAATCATTTTAAATACACCTGCCTTAAAATCTGTTGGCGATTTAGCAGTAGTTGATGACCTTCCTTCAGGTGTTACAATTAAATTACCCCCTTTTGATAGGACTAATTTTGAAGCTTTATAGAATTCTTCTTTACTTTCTTTTAGTGTTTTTTCAGAAACTTCTTTGGGGATATATTCTTTTGAATATACGCGTATATAATCAAATTTGTCGTAGTAGTTTTTGTGTGCTTTTTCATAAGGAAGACTATGACGAATTACTCGTATTCCTGGAGTTTGATAATAACTATTTGAGATGACACTACTTATAAAATGACTGTCTAAGGTGATTTCAAAGTTATTGTCAAGGATATAAGATTTATTATTAGAAATATGGTTATAAATAAAAATAATTCCAGACTCAGAAGGAAGATTTTCTGTACCTCTAAGGTCAAACTTTTTAAGATTAAATAAATCCCTAACTAGTTCTGCAGAGGTAATCCTACCCTCTAAAGGAGTATGAAATTTTTTAGCTAAAAAGGCTTTGAAATATTGTTTTAGGGCATTTTTAAATTCCATTGGAAGAATCCTTTTCTGAGCATGGCATTAATTTAGGTTATTTAAAAGCGCTAATAGTTGAGTGTATTTACGGATAAAGTATTTAGCAGCTGTTTTTTTCTTTCCTATTTTGATTGAAAAAGCTTTTTCAGGCATATTTAAGAACATATTTTCATCAGTCACATCATCACCAGCGACTAAAATAAAATCATAATCTTTTGAATTTAATAAATCTAAAGCAACCACTCCTTTATTAATATTTGCTGGGACTAATTCAAGCACTTTATTACCATCTAGAAGCGTTAAACCGTTAGGAAGTAAACTTGTCAAAACTGTTTTTAATTCAACAGATCTTTTTGTACCCAATTCAGGGTCAGCTTTGCGATAATGCCATGCTACAGAGCTAGTTTTTTGTTCAATAAAAGTACCAGGTGTATTGTCAGTAAAAGTATCTAATATTGGAATTAGATGTTCTTTCCAGTCCTCACTAATACTCTTTTTCTGCTCCCATTTATTTTGTTTAAATTTTGTAAAAACTCCATGTTCAGCGACTAAAGTTACATTTAAATGTGTAAAATATTTCTCTAAAAACTCGTAAGGGCGGCCACTTATTATAACCAGGTCTGTATCCTCTTTTTTGGTCAGTTTTTTAATGAGCTCCAAGAGATCTTTTGTGGGAATTGCTTTATTAGGATTTTCTTGAAACCCTACCATTGTTCCATCATAATCTAATAATAGAAGTTTGTTCCTCGATTCTTTGTAAGTTTTTGAAATTTTATTTGCTATGGATTTATCAATTAACTTTACTTGAGAGCTATATTCTTTATTAGAGGAATCATTAAGTGCTTTCATAAAGCTTGAAGACCATTTATTAATATCGTAGCGTCTAATTCTTTTCCTCAATAAAATATTGCGTTCTTTTTGTTCTTTTAATGGCATTTCTAAAGCAATTTTGATAAACTCAGATAATTGTTCAATATCAAAAGGATTTACTAAAAGCGCCTGAGGAAGTTCTTTAGAAGATCCTGCAAGCTCACTTAAAATCAAGACACCGTCATTATTAATTCGCGTAGCTAAATATTCTTTTGCAACCAGGTTCATTCCATCTCTAAGGGGAGTAATCATTGCAACATCAGAAGACACATAAAGGTCTATGAGGTTTTCAAATTCCATTGAACGATAATAATACCAAACAGGAGTCCAATTAACTGAAGCAAATTTCCCATTAATTCTTCCTACAACCTCGTCAGTCTGGCGTTTTAGTTTTTTATACTGAGCCACTTTAGAGCGAGAGGGAACAGCTAACATTACCAAACGAATCTTGTCACGATATTGGGGATAGGTATCTAAAAAACGTTCAAAGGCTAATAATCTATTTACCACTCCTTTAGTATAGTCAAGGCGATCAATTGACAAAATAAGTTTACCCTTGTTTTCTAATTTATGAGTATTGATTTGTTTTTTTAGTTCGGAACTTTTAGAATCATCCTTTTTAACGCTCTCAAGTGCAGAAGCTTCAAATTTTTTGTAATCAATTCCCATTGGAAAAGTATTTACTACAATTTCACGTCCTTGGTGAAGAATAATATTGAAGTTAACTTCTAAGTTCAGTATGCGTTTTACTGAACTTAAAAAATGCCTTTCGTAATCATAGGTATGAAACCCAATAAGATCTGCACCCAATAATCCGTTTAGTAATCGTTCTCTTTCAGGAAAAATTCTAAATATTTCAAAAGAAGGAAAGGGAATGTGTAAAAAGAAACCAACCGTTACATCAGGCATGATGTCCTTTATCATCTGGGGACAGAGCATTAATTGATAGTCATGAATCCATACTTTATCTCCATCTTCAATAACATTTAAAACTTCGTCAGCAAATTTTTGATTTACTTGGACATAATATTCCCATTGATTAGT